>Ga0207669_10000013_pt1 | contig 137417 bp, 119 predicted proteins | sample KBSM33metaG_FD_184329 | JGI IMG/M metagenome (GOLD analysis project Ga0207669, IMG submission 184329) | Miscanthus rhizosphere microbial communities from Kellogg Biological Station, Michigan, USA - KBS M3-3 metaG (SPAdes) (version 2) | ecosystem: Host-associated > Plants > Roots > Rhizosphere...
CACCTCGATCATGCATGCCGGCGACACGCGCGTCGAAATCCAGATCCGCACCGGCGAAATGCATGCCGAGGCCGAATATGGGCTGGCGGCGCATTGGGCGTACAAGACCGGCAAGGTCCGCGCCGATGGCCAGCATAGCTGGATCACCGACCTGGTCGAGATCCTGGAAACCGCCGAAACGCCCGAGGAACTGCTCGAGCACACCCGGATGGCGATGTACCAGGATCGCATCTTCGCCTTCACGCCGAAGGGCGAGCTGCACCAATTGCCCAAGGGCGCGACGCCGATCGATTTCGCTTATGCGGTCCATACCGATCTCGGCGACCAGGCGGTCGGCGCCAAGATCAACGGACGCCACGTCCCGCTGCGCACGGTGATCGAGAATGGCGACCAGGTGCAGATTCTGCGCTCCAAGGCGCAATCGCCGCAGCCCAACTGGCTCAATTTCGCGATCACCGGAAAGGCGCGTGCGGCGATCCGGCGCCATTTGCGCGCGATCGAGCGCAAGGAAACGCTGACGCTTGGCCGCAAGCTGTACGACGAGATCGTCGATCGCCTGCCGGCGCCGCTGTCGGTCGATGCGGTCAAGACCGCGCTCAAGAAGCTGCAATTGACCGACGAGGACGCGCTGATCGAGGCGGTCGCGCGGCGGCGGATCACCGATGCCGAGCTGATGGAAGCGCTGATGCCGGGATCGGCCAGCACCGACGCGGGACGCGCACTGCCGCAGCAATCGTCGGCGATTTCGATCACCGGCCTGACACCCGGCGTCGCCTACAAGCTCGATACCTTGTGCCACCCGGTGCCGGGCGACCGCATCGTCGGCCTGAGGCGGCCCGACCAGGAGATCGAGGTCCACCGCATCGATTGCCCGGTGCTGGCCAATTCGGACGATGTCGATTGGGTCGATCTCGCCTGGGGCGACAAGTCCGAAGGCGGGCTCGCGCGTATCGAGGTGACGTTGAAGAACGAGCCTGGTGCGCTGGGCACCGTGTCGACGATCATCGGCCAGCACCGCGCCAACATCATCAACATCCGGTTCGACACCAGCGACACCGGCTTTCACACCAACCAGATCGACCTGGAAGTGCGCGACGCTGCGCATCTCGAGAAGTTGATGGCGGCGCTGCGCGCGGCGGATGCGGTCAATGCGGTGACGCGCGTCTAAAGGCCCAATTCCTCCCCGCGTTCGTTGGGGGCCGCGCTTCGACAAGCACCGCCGGAACCGTTAGGGAAATCCGATGACTCTCATCCTTGGCCTCGAATCCTCGTGCGACGAGACCGCGGCGGCGTTGGTCACCAGCGACCGCCGTATCCTGGCGCACAAGCTCGCCGGACAGGAAGCCGCGCACCGACCCTATGGCGGCGTCGTGCCGGAGATCGCCGCGCGCGCGCATGTCGAGGCGCTCGAGCCGTTGATCGAAGCCGCGCTGGCGGAGGCCGGCGTGACGCTGTCGCAAGTCGATGCGGTTGCCGCGACGGCGGGACCCGGGCTGATCGGCGGGGTGATGGTCGGGCTCGTCACCGGCAAGGCGCTGGCGCATGCCGCGGGCAAGCCTTTGGTCGCGGTCAATCATCTCGAAGGCCATGCGCTGAGCCCGCGGCTCGCCGATCCCGATCTCGATTTCCCCTATCTGCTGTTGCTCGTCTCGGGTGGGCATTGCCAATTGCTACTGGTCGAAGGTGTCGGCCGCTATCGTCGCCTCGCCACCACGATCGACGATGCCGCGGGCGAGGCATTCGACAAGACCGCCAAAATCCTGGGCCTGGGCTTTCCCGGCGGCCCCGCGGTCGAGCGTGCCGCGGCCATCGGCCAGGACATCGTGCCGTTGCCGCGTCCACTGCTCGGATCGGCCGAGCCGCATTTCTCTTTTGCCGGGCTCAAGAGTGCGGTGCTGCGCGCGCATGACACCGGCCAATGGAAGGTCGAGGACATCGCGGCGAGTTTCCAGCAAGCCGCGGTCGATTGCCTGGTCGACCGCACCCGCCGGCAATTGGGCGATACCGACGCGACCGCTCTGGTCGTCGCCGGCGGGGTCGCGGCGAACGGCGCGGTGCGCGCCGCGCTCGAATCGCTCGCGGGTGACTATGCCCTGCCGTTCAGCGTGCCGCCGCAATGGCTGTGCACCGACAATGCGGCGATGATCGCCTGGGCGGGGGCCGAGCGCTTCGCGGCCGGCCTGACCGATCCGCTCGACATCGCCGCGCGCCCGCGCTGGCCGCTCGACCCGGACGCGGAGAAGGTGCGTGGGGCAGGAGTGAAAGCGTGAGGATAGGGGTGATCGGTGGTGGCGCCTGGGGCACCGCCTTGGCGCAAGTCGCGGCGGCCGACGGCCAGCCCGTCACGCTTTGGGCGCGCGAGGCCGAGGTCGTCGAGTCGATCAACGCGCGCCACGTCAACGAGTTGTTCCTGAACAACGTGCCGTTGTCCGAGACCATCGTCGCGACCGACGATCTCGACGCGCTGCGCGTTGTGGATGCCTTGCTGGTCGTGGCGCCCGCACAGCATGTCCGCGCGGTGCTCGACGGGCAGGATTTCGGCACCAAGCCACTTGTCCTGTGCGCCAAGGGGATCGAGGCGGGGAGCAAGCTCCTCGTCGGTGAAGTCGCGCGCGCGGTTCAGCCGGCGGCGCCGATCGCGGTGCTGTCGGGACCGACGTTCGCGCATGAGGTGGCGGCGGGATTGCCGACCGCGGTGACCTTGGCATGCGAGGACACCGATCTCGGCACCGCACTGGCCGAGCGGCTCGCCTCCCCCACATTCCGGACCTATGCGTCGGACGACGTCACCGGCGCGGAGATCGGCGGGGCGGTCAAGAACGTGCTCGCGATCGGCTGCGGCGTGGTCGAGGGCGCGGGGCTGGGGCAGAATGCCCGCGCCGCGCTGATCGCGCGCGGTTTTGCCGAGATGACGCGGTTCGGGCTGGCACGCGGCGCGCGGGCGGAGACGATGGCCGGCCTGTCCGGGCTCGGCGACCTGGTGCTGACCTGCTCGTCGACCAGCAGCCGCAATTTCTCGCTCGGCGTCGGGCTGGGCGAGGGGCGGTCGGCGAGGAAATTGCTGAGTGACCGGCGAACGGTGGCCGAAGGTGCGTTCACCGCACCGGTGCTGCGCGAAGCGGCGGCCGAAGCGGGGATCGACATGCCGGTGACCGAGGCGGTGTGTGCGCTGCTCGACGGAGCTCCGGTCGGCGACGTGATCGGCGCACTGCTCAGCCGGCCGTTGAGGGACGAGCGGGAGTAACCGCGGCGCGGCAAAGCCGCGCCGTCGGTCATGGCTGGCGCCACGCCGGCCGAGCTCGCTGCCGGTCCGCCGATTAGCGCGGCTAATCGGCGGCAGCGAGCTTACGGCTTCCGAAACTTATAAATGAACTGATCCGTATGCCCGCGGATCGACTTGTCGAACACCGGCTTGCTGTGATCGTCACCTACATTGGCCAACAGCTTCGACTCGCCGTCGAACACGAACCCCGCCGCGGTCACCTGTTTCTTGACGATCTCCGGATCGATCCGGTGCAGCGTGTCGGTATCGCGCATGCCCGATCCCGCCGCCGCGGCATGATCGATGATCAGATAGATGCCGCCGGGCTTGAGCGCGTCGAACACCGCCTTGTTGAGCACGGCGGGGTCGATCGATCCCATGAACTTGTCGGGATAATCGTGATAATTTTGCGAGGTGAAGACCAGGTCGACCTTTTCCGGCGCGGTCAGGCTGGTCGCCGGCTGGGTGCTCGCCGACACATTGGCGAAAGCGGGCGTGCCGGCCGCGGCGGCATAGCGTTTGACGTCGCTGCCGGATTCCATCGCATAGGGCTTGGGCCAGATGCCGTAGACATGGCCCGACGGGCCGACGATGCGGGCAAAGGTGCGCGTCCAATAGCCGCCGCCCGGGATCAGGTCGATCACCTTGTCGCCGGATTTCACCCCGGCGAAGGCGGCGATCTCCGGCCCATGGCGCCGCGCATCGAGCGCGACGTCGCGCGCCAGCCGCGTGTCCGCGGTGGCGGTGTTGCCGGTGTCCCACTTCTGCGTGCAGCCGCCGAGCGCCGCGGCGCCCAGCAGCACCGCCAACCCGGCCCGGATCACTTGAGCGGCTTCCGGAATTTGTAGACGAACTGGTCGGTCTTGCCGCGGATCTTTTCGTCGAAGACCTTGAGGCTGTGGTCGTCCGCGGGATTGGCCAGCGCTTTCGATTCGCCCGCGAAGGTAAAGCCGGCGGCCAGCACTTCCTTCTTGACGATCGCGGGATCGATCCGGTGGAGCGTCTCGGTATCGCTCAGGCCACTGCCGGCCGGCGCGACATGGTCGATCACGACATAGGTCCCGCCCGGCTTGAGCGCCTTGAACACCGCGGCGTTGAACGCGGTGAGTGCCGCTTCACCGCGCCCGCTGTTGGGCAAATCGTGATAATTCTGCACCGTCCAGATCAGGTCGACCGGTTTGTCGAGCGTGATCAACCCGGTGTCCACCGCGGCCGTGACGTTACTTAGCTTGCGCCCGTTCAGGGCATCGACCGTCGCCTTGGCGCGGTCGCCGGAGGCGCTGGGCCACAAGGCATAGACATGCCCGCTCGGCCCGACGGCGCCAGTGAAGATGCGCGTCCAATAACCCTGGCCCGGCAGGAAATCGACGACTTGCCAGCCCGGCTTCACGCCGGAAAACGCCAACACCTCGGCGGCGTGGCGGCGTGCATCGTCGCTTGCCTGATCGGCGCGGGCCGGGTCGGCCAGGGCCTTGGCGATGGCGGGTGATACGTCCGACTTCGCCACCACCGCCATCGGCACGGCGACCGCGGCGACCGCCGCCAGCATGATTCCAAAGCGCATCGACCCTCTCCTCCAACGATTATCGTTACGCCCTTGATCTAGACCTGTGTCGCGACGGTTCAATGACCGTCGCACTCTAGCCGATCAAACTATCTTGCAGCGACGTCATTCGGCTCCCCCTCTGCAATTCGAAGTCCGCTTTTCATACCCCTTGCAGCCGGAAGCAAGGTAGTTTGCAGCCAGGGCGTCCGATTTGCACGGTTGCGTGCAGTCGGAAAAGACAAGTCCTCAGTGGGTCGCCGATGCCACGATCGTAGCGACATGTCCCCGCGCCAGGAGATATGCGGCAAGCGCCTTCTCGGCGTCCTGCCGACGGTAGATCAGCTGGCGACAGTCTGGAGGACCGAAGACGGGCATCACGCCCAGGTCCTCCAGGGCGAGCCAGACCCGACGAGCGCTGACGCAGCACCGTCGCGAGAGCTCCACCGTGGTCACAAAGTCGCGTTCGAACAGGCCGAGGCCGCCGAGCGTCGGCCTCGGGGACGCATCGTCCGACAGGACGCCGGTGCCGGCCAGATAGCGCGTCACGTCCTCCCGCAAGCCCAACCTGCGCGCGATCGCGCGGTGGGTCAGGGGAGGTCCCGGGCGCCGGGTGGCGACCTGCTCGCTGGACAGGCCGACCTCGTCGAGACGACGCGGCCGCCGCGTCAGGGGAGCGGCCCGCAGCCGTCCCGCCACGACGTCACCGCAAAGCTCGGCTACCGAGCCCGCGCCGCTCCGAGCCAGGCCCGTCAGCGACACCAGCCTGCCGACGGGCGCGCCTCCCTTCAGTAGGCGCGCCGCGAAGCGCTCGACCTCGGCGCGGTCGTAACGACCCCCGGCCGACCGGCGGAGCATTCCCGCCTCGGCGAGTTCCCCGAGGATACGCTTGCCCACGCCGAGCGTCGCGCAGGCGTCCCGCACGAGCATGTCGTTCGCGCGTGCGTCCACGATCGCGCGCACCGCCGCCGGTGCGACGGGCGACGCGACACCGCGCCGCGCGGTCTGCCCCAGGGCGCCGTGCGCCGCCACCATAGCCCTCGTCCGTTCGAAGCCTTGGCCCAGATGGTCTGCCAGACCTGTCAGCGTGAGGCCGCCCGACCCAGCCGCGCCGAGGATCGGCTCCTCGACCGACACCACGTGGTTCGCGACCGCGTGCCCGCGCAGGAGGGGCGCGAAGACGCCTGTCGGATCCTGATCGGGGAAGCAGAGCCAATGCGAGTAGATCCAACCGTAGGCACCGATCAGTCCGGCCGGCCGGCCATCCCTGCCGGTCAGCGTGGCGTCGAGGGCGGCCATGAACGCCTGCTCTGGATCGTCCAGGACGGTCAGGCCCTCGCCGCGGACATCCTCTACGCCCGCTGCGGACAGCAATGGCGGGGAAGCGGACCATTCGCCCGTCAGGGCCGTGCCGACCCGTGTCGTCAGTCGGGGAAGCTGGAAGAGCGGGACCGCGTCCGCCCTGGTGCTCGAGATGGCGCTGGCAGGCGCTCCGATCCGGCGCGCGACGTAGCGGGAGAACGTCGGGTCGTGGCGATGTGCGTCGGGAGGCGCGTCGGCAAATGCAGCGCCGCATGCGCATCGGCGCAGCGAGCGGTCCGTCCAAGTGGTCCCGCGCCCGCAGGCCTGGCAGCGGTCCAGCATCGTCACTCCGTGCTGCGGACAGACCGCGACGGAGCCCACGTCCCACCAGTAGCGCTGGTAGGCGGCGAACCGGCCTTCCGCATCGTCGGCCGCCAAGCAGCGCGGGCACCAGCGCCTCGTGGCCATCGACCAGTCCGACAGCAGGAGCGTCTCACCGACGAGGTCGACGCGACGCTCCCGGGCGCGGACCGTCGGCGACGCGGCGGCCATCGGCGCGGCGTCGACACCACCGAGCCGCGCGAGCCGCTCCAAGCCCGAGCCCCGGGTCAGCCCGCGCTCGTCGATCCCGAAGCGGGAGGCCAACCTGCCCGGGGATGACGCGTAGCGCGTCGCCACCCTGAGGAGATAGCCGTGCGCGGGTTCGGAAGGCCGCCAAGGCAGCCGCAGCGCGAAGCGCACGCCGCCGCTCAGGGCCTAGGACCAGGTGCGAGCTTCGTCGCGCGCGAATCGTCCTCCTTGCCGAACGCCGCCGCCCACAGTTTCGCGAAGTCGTCACCCTTGGAGAGGAAGGGGTCACCGGCGACGTCGACCACGTCCTTCTCGAACTTGTCCATGTCGCCGGCGAGATCGAACGGGGCGGACGGGACGATGCCCCAATGCGCGCTCGAGAGGTCGGCGGCGGTGACGCGGTCCCCTCCGCGCGCTGCCACGAGTTCCAGCGCGTTGCTGAGATACTGCACGACGACCCCCAAGCTGCCGCGGGACACCAGATAGAGGCGGCGGGCCATGTCCTCGCCACCGAGATCGGAGCGCCCCGGGAGGTCCATCGCCTCCTCATACTTGTGCAGGATCGCGATGAACCACTTCCGTTCGGCCGCGCTCGCCCAGCGATAGGGGCGCAGCACCACCTTGTGCAGGAGGCGCCGTCTCATCTGCGCGTGGAAGGCGTCGTGGAGGAGGTCGAGCTCCTCCATGCCCGCGAGGATCAGGCTCACGCCCGTCCGGTTGATGAGGGACTTGATGAACTCGGCGTTGGCCTCACGCACTTCCTTGCTCTTCGATTTCATCAGCCAGTGCGCCTCGTCCAGCATGAGGAGACGCAGCCCGACGCCCTCGAACAGGGGGACGAGGTCGTCGAGGATGTCCTCAGCAGACTGCCTGGTTCCGGCCCGCTCCCCGAACGATTCCAGGATCGTCTTCACGAGCTCGCGCGGATTCACACGGGACGGCACCTCGATATATCTCATCGGAACCTGGTCGCCGGTGCTGCCGGTGGTGGGCTGCGCCCAAGGCTGACCCGCGAGCTTGCGCAGCAGCCGCGTCTTGCCGTCTCCGGCGCCACCGATCATGATCCGCGCGCGACCCGCAAGCCCGACGTTGCGCGCCCGTGTCGCGCTGGCCTCGAGCTGACGGAGCGCCTCCTTGTAGCGTGGGTGGCCGAGGATCGTGTCCTCGAGCGCGACCTGACGCGCACCGACGTCGAACGACATTTCAGATCTCCTTCAGTTCGGAAAGGGCTTCCAGGATCGCGCTCTCGTAGTCCTGCTCATTGGGCGGGTGAGGGGCATCCGGGGCGATGTCAGCGGGCTTCGCGCCATCGTCGAGCGCGGGTGTGGGCGCAGCGTCGGACGGGGACCCGCCGATGAGCGGGAGACCGGTGACGGGATCGAACTCGGGGCGCCCCCAGTCGACGCTCCGGACGATCTCGAGCGCGGGCTGGACCCCCATCAGGGTCACGGGCGTGAGGAAAGTGCCGTCGTCCCGGTAGCGGGCATAGCGGGCGGCGGTCCCGGTCGTGCGGCGCTTGCCGACCTCGTCCAGCAGGTAGCGCTCCGCCCGGTCCTTCGCGGCCAGCAGCATGTTCTCGGTGATGACCTCGCCGGGCGCGGTCATCCGGGCCAGCATCTTGTGCAGGTTATGCTGGTGCTGCGTCACGTTGACCGAGAGGTCGGGACGGGTGCACCCGATCTCCAGCCAGCTGTCCTGCGTCGCGCCCGCCTGCGGATCGTGCAGGAAGATGGATCGCAGGTCGAACGGGTCGAACATGACGTCCCACTTGTTGGAACCGCCGCGGCCCCGCAGTTCCGCGAGGAGCTCCGAATTATACAGGAGGCCGTCGACCTCGATACCGCCATTCTGGATGGAACGCGGCTCCGTCTTGCTGAACAGCCGCCGCAGGTCGGCGAACTCGCCCACCGGCCGGGGCGGACCGTGCGTCTCCAGCTCCATCTGCCAGCGGCTGTCCGGGCACATGCCGATGCCGCCGTGATCCGTGAAGTGGTATCTATCGACGACCCAGCGGAGCAGCTCGGCCTTCAGCTCCCCGAACGTCATCTGCGTCTTCGCGCGCCCGTCGTAGTGCTTGAGGGCGCGCCATGCCGACGTCCCCTCGCGATAGCTGAAGATCTGCAGCTTCATGGTCTTGAAGAGCCGTTCGAGGCCACCCTTCAACCATGGCGAGAAGCCCTGGAGGCTGCCGATCTCGAACCCGATGATCCGCCCGCTCAGCCGCAGCCCGTCGCCCAGGAACTCGAGGCCGCGATCCGTGACGAGCCAGTCGAAGACGCCGTGGTAGTCCCAGCCATGATCCAGTCCCGGATGGCCGCTCAGGTCCTTCGGCCAGATCGCATGCGCGATGGCGCGCGACAGCGTCATCCAGCTCGGCGGGAGGAACGACACGTGGAGGCCGAGGATGACCTTGGTCCGGCGGTCGCGGATCGCGGTCAGCCACGGCCGGCCCAGCAGCCTGCCCGTTTCATCGTCCTTGACGAACATGTTGATGAAGCTGTGGTCGACCTCGACCTGGTTTAGGAGGAACGGCGAGGGCCTGGCCTCGTCGAACGTCCCGAACTCGAGCCTCATCTTCCTTGCGCCGCCGTGCCCCTTCACCTTCTCGTCCGCGCGGACCTTCGAGATCCTGCGCGTGAAGGTCGTATAGCTCGGAAGCTCGTTCATGCGCCGCGGGCCACGCCGCCCACCGCCGTCCCGGCAAGCCCCCTCCGCGGCGGCCTCGGGCGCGCCCACGCCCTCCGCCGGCACCTCGACGGTGACCGACCCGGCAAGGATCTCTCCGGGCAGCAGCGGCGGCTTGATCCCGAGCCGCTCCTCCGCTCGCTTGGAGAACAGGCCGTAGGCCATCACCGCGGTCTTGGGCGGGGGCTTCAGGACCTCGTCGCGGATGATCTCGTCCATCAGGTCCAGGATCTCGGACCCGAACAGGGGACGGCTGTCGCCCTTGAGGTGGTCGCGCGGGAGCAGCTTCCGGATGTCCGGCTGGCCGTTCCCGCACCGCTCGTAGTAGTTCCAGATCGACCGCTCGCAGGGAACCCAGCGGGGCGACAGGCGGTCGACGCTCGCGAGCGGCCCCTCGACATCCGCCGGCATCGCGGCTGTCGTCGCCGGCCGGAGGTCGCGGTTCTCCTTCTCCCAGATGGGGGCCATGCGATCGACGACCTCCGCCGGCACGGAGCGGAAGCACTCCCCCATTGACCTGAACCTGGAGCGCGATTCCTGGCACGCGCGCAGGATGAGGTAGCGCCGCTCGGCGATCGCCCGCATCTCGGGCGGCGCACCCTCCCAGGCCCGCCGCACGCGCAACTCCTCCTCTGCGTCCAGCGTGCGGGTGGGCCGGCCCAGGACCTTCATCCGGCCCTCGACGTAGGACGTGAAGATCTCGTCGTGGAGGAACAGCCGCGGTGCGGCGCCATCGTCCAACGGCGCGAGGGTCCATCCCTCGGGGTGCTTGCCGACCACGCCCCAGATGCGCGAGCCACCGCCGCGCTCGGTGATCACGACGAGTTCGCTGGCGCTGAGCCGCAGAGAGCTGCGCAAACGGCTGACCCTATCCATCAAGTTCCTCCCGCCAGCGGATCCGGGTATCGGGTCCGATCAATTCTGCCTGGTCGATGCGGAGGATCCCCAGCGCCACGAGACCGAGCACGGCGAACTTGCCCACGACGCCCATCCGCAGCGCGAGCACCAGCTCCAGCAACGTCGCGCCGGCGGGACGCGCGCGCATCTCCTCCAGGACCCGTTCACGGCCGGCCGGCAGGTCCCAGCGCGCCGCGTTGCGGAGGACGTGCGCGTTGTGGAGCCTGACGTCTCTGTATGCGCCCTCGGACATCACCTCGAACCGCGCCTCTCGGGCGAGAGCCTCGGCCTCTATGTCGGCCCGGCGGCCGGCCAGGGACGGGTCGCGGGCGAGGATCCTCGCGGGCTTCACCTCGACGAACACGGTGCCGATCGCATCTCCGTCGGCTCGGATGTCGGGGGTATACCTGCGGCCGGACGCCAACCTCCACGTCTGCGGCTGCGTCTCCAAGCGCTCGACGCCCGGGCTGACGTCCAGCACCACTAGGCAATCCTTCTCGTGCTCGCTCTCGAAGACCAGGTCGCGCGTGCCGCCCACGAGCGGTGCGTCGGCGACCGTCACGCCCACGGCTGCTAGCATCGCGCGATTGTGTGGATCCTCCCGCACCGGGTGGACGACCCCGGTCGTTGAAGTCGAGTTGCGCTGCCGGCTCGGATCCCGGCCGGAGCCGGTCGCCTTCGATCGACGCGTCATCAGGTAACCTCCCGGCCAACGCTCGAGTGGGGATCCAGGATGGCCAGTCGGGAAGGGATCGGGCGCGCCTCGGCCTTGGGTTCCCGGAAGGGCGGAAGGCCGCCGCCAGCGGCATCGACGAGCGCGAGGATGCGCGGGAGGTCCTCCCGCCGAAAGAGGCGCCCCCCGGCCGATACGAATGCCGGGACCACGCCGCCCTTCTTGGCGATCGCCGTCAGGCACGCCGTCCTCACACCCGCCGCGCGGGCGACCGAGCGGGTCGAGACATGGAGCTCCGCGAAGGCGTCAGCCACGGTCCGCGGCACCGTCTTGAACGAGCCGGCGCCCTCGGTCTCTAGGAGGCCCCCATCGCTGAGCGCCCGAACCATCTGCAGCGGTACGCCGTTGACGTCCGCGAACTCGCTCCAGGTCAGCGCGTCCCCCCGGTCGCGATCGAACATGCCGCCGCTCCGCAGATCCGAGGCCGCGACCAAGAGGCCAACCAGGCCAGGCCCGCGGCCGTCCCTGTGCGCCGGAAGGCCTGCGAGGATGAGGCGCAGCGTGTTGGTGAAGACGCGGCCGGCGAGCGACACGACGTGCACGTCGTCCGGCCTCGGTCCCGCGCGGATGGCGGCCTTGGCCAGGTCCTCCTGGAGGCGCGCCACGTCGGTCCGGTAGCAGACAGGGCCGGAGCCGTCGGGAGCCCACGCCGTCGCGAGCAGTCCGGAAGCGACAAGGGCGCGCGCCTGCTGGAGCCGCACACCCAGGACGGCGGCTACACCGACGAGAGAGAGGACCAGGTCCAGACGGCGGGTCGCGTCGAGTGCCTCGAGACGGCTGGGGCGCCAGGCGAGCGGACCCGCCTCCAGCTCCAACCTCTCCATCTCGACGGGCGTGAGGACGGTCTCCCAGATGACGCGCGCGCGGGCGTGGCGCGCCTCCGCCCCCTCGCCGGGCAAGTGGTTCACGTAGCAGTGGAAGCGCGGTCCAGGGACGTGGGAGGGCTCCCAGGGCGGCCTGGCGGCGGCGGTCGAGGCCACCACGGAGGCGCGGGACTCGACGCCACGGCGACGATGATCGGACACGGCGTCGCGAAGTTCGGCGACCAGCGGGTGGTCCGCAGGCCTCAACCACCCGTCGAGGCAGTTCCATCCCCGCTGGCGGACCGTATTGGCGGGTAGACCCTCGTCCCCGGGACGGAAGGCGACGGCCTTGTCCAGCAGGGCGTTGAAGCCCTCGGGGAAATTGGTCACCACCTCCCAGCCTCGATCGCAGTATCCGGCAAGCTGGGCGATGTCGGTCGCGTGGTATGAGCCCAGTCCAGTCCGCCCGGCCAGGGCCAGATATCCAAGGCGCATCACCAGCCGCCCCCCGTCGAACCAGGTCAGTCCCGAAAGCTCTCCGCTCCCGACCTTTCCGGTGCCCGCGTCCAACGCGCCCACGGTCCAGTCCGTGAGCGAGAGGGCGCCCGGCATGGAGCGCTGCGTGGCCTCCTGGATGACATGGCCCGCCGCGCACCTGTCGAAGGGGATGCGGTCATCGACTTCACGCCCGCACCCGCAGCGATCGACGAGCGGGCAACCGTGGGCGAGGCAGTGGGTCAGGAAGGCGACCGACCAGATGGCGCGCAGCCAGGGACGGTTGTCGGGATCCCGCTCGAGCCCGTCGTCGGCCCGGTCCTTCGCGAGGCAGCGCGGGCATACCCGGACCCGATGGCTGATGCCCTCCCTTCCGCTGAACACCGTGCCCCTGAATGCCAGCCGGGGTCCTCCGGCCGCGACCCAAGCCCAGGAGCTCAGGCACCCCTCGTCGAGACCGAGACGCGACTCCGTAAGCGTTACGTCCTCCAAGGTCAGGGCGCGGTCGCTGGCCAAGCCGACCTTGGCGGCGAAGTCGCTGACCTGAACGCCCCGCTGGGCGGCCCCGCGGGTCATCAGGCTGACGAAGGATTCACCCTCGTGGAAGGCGGGGCGCAGCGCCAATCGCCACGTGCCACGGGGCTCGACGCGACCAGGGGCGAACTGCGGAGGCAAGGCCTCAGCGCCGAACCTGGAAGGGACGTCCGGGAGGGGCGCGGCGAGTTCGGGGCCGGACGCGATCATCAGCCGCTCCCGGGAAGCCGCGCGTGCTCCGCCGCGCTGATGAAGCGCAGCAGGACGGCGAGCGGAATCGGAGGTTCTCCGCGCCGTGCGCGCCTGGTGTTGATCGAGGCCAGCAAGGTCCGGAGGTCGTCACCGTCATGCGAAGGAAGGGCTTCGCGTCCGGGCGCAGGCTGATCGAGGGACTGCGCGAGCCGGACCTTGCGGCGCCACGCCTCCCGGTCGGGGCGCCCAGACCGGCGGCGCTCCGGCAGCGTGACCTCGATCCGGCTGCAGACGGCGACGGGACGGTCACCCGCGACGTCGAGGCACACCGCGAGCGTGACCAGGGGCCGGCAACAATGGCCCTCGCGATCTTGCACGCGCAGGTCCAGACGCTCGTGGTGGACGGCGTAGACGAGCCTGGGCTCCCTCGCCACCGACGCCCTGGCCGCCGCGAAGCGGCGCTGGAACGTGGAGTATGACGGCACCTGGCGTCCGAGGGCCGTCACCAAGCTCGCCAGGCGGTGATAGTGGCTCGACGCCGTGGGCCGCGGACCCGCCAGGGCCTCGCGAACCACGTGGTCCATCGCCTGTTCGACCTCCGGATGCAACCTGCCGACCATCCTCAGGCCCCCCAAGCCGGCATGGGAAGGTGAGCCCGATGCAAGCGGACGGCGGCAGGGCGGACGCGCTTCACGCGACCTTCCTCCTCCACCAATCCGGCATCAGCTCATGCGGGACGTTCTCGACGAAGAAGGACGAGTAGACGAGCGCGCGGAATGCCTCCGGCGACATCGACCGCTCACCGGCGCGGTAGGACAGCTGCGCGTAGTCGCCGTTGGCCTCGCCCACCCGCGACGAGCGCCACTCGGCCAGCGCCCGGACGACGAGGCCGCAAGCGCGCGCGGTGACCGGAGGCTGGTCGGGGAAGAGCTCGATGCCGCCTTCGCCGACAGCCCGGGTGATCGCGTCAGCGGCATTCTGCGAGGCCGCCAGCAGCAGATCCCGACGCCGCCGGCGTTCGGCGGTGAAGCGGCGCTCGAACGCATGGCGGGACGGAGAGGCGGCGCCGCTTCCGGCGAGCTTGGCCGCGACGAGGCGATACCAGTGACGCATGCCCCGACGGGGCCGGGCCGCCAGCGCGGTGTCGATCACTTCCTTCACCACGCGCTCGATCAGCGCCGCCCGATCGATGACCCGATCCGCGACGTCATTCGAGACGTCCGTCGTTGCTGACTCCATTACGGTACCATCACGCATATTTTATTCCAAACTGCAAGCGAAGGAACGTTATGAATGACATTCGCCGGAGCCTACGTCAAGTCCGTTGCGGTTCTTCGCTTTCAGTCGCACGCGAAAAGGGTCAGTCGTTGCCGCACGCTGCCGACTAGACTATGGCTGACCGCATGAAGTCGAGTGGCCACAACATCGCGGAGCCAGCCGTGGGTTGGGAAGACGATCCACGTTGGCTTCAGCTGCCGCCCGCGAAGCGCAAGGCGGCCGCTGATAGGATGGGCGGCATCCAGGAATATCTGAGCCTGCCCAAGGCGACGGCGGCCGACGCGGACCGCCTGGCCGACCGACTGGGATTGAAGCGGACTCGGTTCTTCGAGCTCGTCCGCATCTGGAAGCGGACCAGGCATCCCGTGGACCTCGTGCCCTACAAGGAGCCAGTCGTCGTAAAGGCGCCGATGATGGATTCTCAACGCCGGGAGATCGCCAAAGCCGCGGTAGCGCGCGCTCTCGCCGGAGTAGGTGATCGGACTCCCCGGGAGGTCATCCGCAGGGTCCGAGAGCAGTGGCCGGCCGAGCATGGCCGTTTCCCAGGCCGAGACACGGTGCTGCGCATCGTGCGGGGACTGGACGACGGCGCCCAGCCGACGTTCCGTCGCGAGGGCGGCGACGTCGCCCACTCGTTCGGCGACGTCATCGTCGTGGACCACACGGTGCCGGACATCTTCGTCGAGAGCGTCGGTGGCCCCTCCCGTTCTTTTCTCACTCTGGCGATGGACCTCATGACCGGGACCGCCGCGGGCGCATGGCTCGCCCTGGAGCCCCCGGGCCCGGCGGCGGTGGAGGCCGCGCTCAGGGACGCGGAGCGCCGGTCGGCATCGCTTGATGCCGGCTCCACCCGACCCCGAATATCGCTCGCAGCCGAGTTTGGCGCCGAATGGACCGCCCTGCTCGGCCGCCTCGCCGCCGCCGGCCTGTCGGCGACGAGCCGGCGCATGAAGTCGTTGAACTACGGTTCAGCGGTGCGTCGCGTGATGGGCGACCGGCTGGGCCGTGTCCGCCTGATCGCACGGGAAGGGCCAGCGCGATCCGCCGCGTTCGATCCGGTCACCCACGTGGCGCTCAGCCTGGACGAGGCGCGCAAGCTGATAGACCACGGCATCGCCCAGCAGGCCGCGACCATCCAGAACCCTAGACGCCTCGACATTGGCTTCTAGGTTAGGGGCGGCGCCTTAACCGGATTTGAAAAGCCGACAGCCTATCGCAGGGCGATGGAACCGGGGATTGATCAACGCGATATCGAGAACCTGCTAGCGCGCCTGCCGCCCGGCATCAGAGGGGAGGTGGCCGACGGTCTTGACGCGATTGGAATGCGCCGCCTTCCCCCGGAGGTGTCGGTGTCCATCGAGGCGGACGGCGCCGTGGTTGCGGTTGGCAGGCACCGTGTCCGGCTAACGGAGAATCGCGGTGGATCGGTGTGGCGGCTGATCAGCCGTCTCGCCGAAGCTCGTGATCGCGAGACGCGGACAGCGCTCCTTGTCATCGCGGGCGCTCTGGAATCGGAACCGCCGCCGTGGTCCTTGCGCATGTCCAAGGTGCTGAGGCGGGCCATAGAGACCGCTGGGAAGACGGCTACATCGGTGGCCGGCGCCGCCGCTCGCCAACCGAAAGGAGACCATCCCGCCTTCACGCTCGACGGGCTGAAGCGCGAGGACGGTTCGTCGTTGCGATCCTGCAGCGTGTTCGTCGTCATCAGGGACGACGCGTTATGCGCCACGATCGAAGTCGGCGAGGGCGTGCGCTACCGGGAGAAGGCATTCAGCGAGGTGGTGGTCGAAGGCGCTGTCCCGCACGCGCTGCGCGTGGCGATGCCTGGCCGCCCGCCAGAAGACCTAATCAGGCATCCACTGCTGGACGGGCTCGCGAGACGGATCATCGGTTCGCGGCAGCGGACCGGCGACGCGCCGGAGACCGCCTTCCGCGTCGAGGTCGATTGGCAAATGGTCACCGAACTGCCCGATCGCCTCGCCGCGATCTTCCCGTGGAATGACCCTCGCGACTTGGACAGTCCCGGATGGCGGTGGCCCACGCCCCAACTCATTGGAAGGGGCGGTGGCGCTCGTTAGCGGTGACACGGTCGACCCGCGGACCCGAGGCACGGGCGCCGGCGCCCGGAATGTAGGCTGCGGTCGCGAGCCAACCGCGCTCCGCGTCCAGCTCGTCGTGACGTATCTCCCGCCACCACGCCCCGAGACCGGCGTGCCACCGGTAGCCGCGCGCCTTGAGCGCGTCCTTGGAGGCGAAGGGCGCGCCCTCCGCCACGACGCGCCAGCCGTCGCGGTCCATTCCCTCAAGGAGAGAGGAGAGGAGCGTCGCGGCTCCGGGTGGCGCGTGCCGCAGGATCGTGACGAGCGCGTCCACGTCGCCGGCCGCACGGTGCGCGTCGAAGAACCAACCGCACTGCGCGGCGATCCAGCCTAGCGAACGCCCCTCCAACCCGGTCGACGGCCAGTCGATATCCAGCAGGGAGCAGCCCCACGCCTTATCCGCGATGGAGGGGAGCCGCCGCTCCAAGTGAGGACGGTCAAATGCCGCATGATGAGCGACGATCCGCTCACAGGTCGACAGCAGCCCAACCACCTTCTCGTCAGGAATGCGCGTGCCGGCCACGTCCGCGTCGCGGATACCCGTGATCCTGCTGACCGCCTCGGGTATCGGCACGCCCGGATCCTCGCGCCACACGTGGAGCCGGTCGAGACGGTGGACCCGCCCTTCGGCATCGTGCCTGATCCTCCGGATCGCCAGCTCGATGATCCGATCGCGCTCGATGTCGAGTCCCGTCGTCTCCACATCCACGACGGCGGCGGTGTAGAGCACCTCGGGCGTCTGCGCCGGAGCGGTCAGTTGGACGACGCCGGTGGGGAAACGCACACGCCGGAGGACCCGGTGGTCGGGGCTGGCCGCGAGCCGCTCTGCCAAGGCGTGTATCTCCGGGTCCACGCCGATCGACTCAGTGGATGGTGGCGGACGGAGCGGCGATGCCGTCCATCATCCAGCACTGGATCGAGCGGAAGCCGACCTCACCATCGTTGAACAGCGCGCCGAGCACGCTGCGGCCGCCCAGCTCCGCACGGCTCTCCCGCACCCACCGCGGCGTGGCGTGGTCCGGCACGCCCAGGATGTGCCGCTCGGCCTCGACGATCACGAAACGCCGCACATCGTTGAGGATGCTCGCCGGCACGACGGACGTGCGATCGCCATCCCGTGCCGCCGCGATCCAGCGGTCGAGCAGGGGACGGGCGCATCCGAGGTAGCGCGCCACCTCGGCGTCGGTGACGCGCCAGTGCCACATCGCGAACACGAGCTGCGCTATCAGCAACGCGCGCCGATCGCCTTCGTCGTCACCGCGGCGATAGCTGGGCGGGGACGGGCGCGTCCCGGCGGCGCTGACCCAGAGCTCGCCCCGCTCGATCGCCAGTTCGGTCACCGGCTCGCCCGCGCGGCATCCGGACACGTAGAGATACACGTCGCGATACGCGTCCGCGCCGACCGCGTCCAAGGTGGTCACGGCAGTCGTCAGGATGTCCATCAGCTCCGGCAAGTCGCCGAGCTGATCCTCCCCGTTGATCACAGTTGTCGTTGCCATTTCATCCCTTTCCCGAGGCGATGGCGCCCCGAACGACGACCGCATAGGAAAACTCATCTATTCCGTCAAGAGAATAGATGAATAGACAAAATCGCAATGAATCACCTTCAAAGGAATGAATACTGGGCCAGTTTCGCTGAGCAAAGCTGGATCGCGCTCCCTCGCGTGACGGGAGAAGACGTCATCCAAACGTAGAAGGAAAACGCCATGCGGACGAGCATCAGCGGGAAGTCGCTCTCGCGCCATATCCGACAGTTGATAGAGCGGGCCGGGTGGTCGATCGAGCCAACGCCTCTGCATGTCTTAGGGCGACAATGGCATGTATTAGGTCGGCAACACTGCGGAAACGGCGCGGTGCGGGTTTTGCTTCCGACAGGCGGCTCAACGACTTCGTGGCACGAAGCCCTGAGGGAATTGTCGCGTGACGCATCCGCACTCAGTGCAACTGTGGACGTCCCGATGTTCGCGGAGGCCCTGTCAATCGGACTGTTGGACCGAGGGCTTGTGGCCGAACTCGGTGACTGCGCGCATCAGGTCCAAGATGATTGCAGGATCGCCCTGCGCCTGCGGGACGCGGTTAGCTGGGATCCCTTGCCCGGCCGGGCGTCCGTCGGATGCCGCATGGACCCGACCGAGGTCGCCGACGCCCTGCAGCGAGGACTCGCGGAAGCGACGGCTCGGATCGATGCATATGCCCCCTCTCTGGACGAGCCACTGTTCGAGAGGTCGGCGGTGGTCGCGGCGAGCGTCCTGGGCCACGACCTGGCCAGTGCGATGACCTGGCTGGACGTGCCGCCGCCGGCGATGGAGATCAGGCTCCTCCAGATCGTGGCCGGTGGACCGCCCGTCGCCGAGATCGAATATCGCGAAGTGCCCGGCGTGCGGACGTCTGGAGGGAGGTCGATCAAGGGCGCCCGCATGGTGCGGACCGCAGGGCGCGTCACGGCGTGGATGTCCGGGCCGGGCTACAGCTGGGCAGACAACGTCCTTGAGACCCGCGGACCAGTCCTGTCTGCAGAACCCGTGTGTCTATGGCCTGGCCGACAGCTGGAAGAGCTTGTCCCCATCCGCGCCTTCCTTGGCAGCGGCTTGGTTGTCGATGACGTCCGGATGTCGCGTCATCGGAACCCACGGCTCCGGATCAGGGTCGTGAGCGATGCGATGTCGCTCCGCGACGCCATCCCCCTCATCGAGCGGCTGCAGGCGGGGATACGAGATCACCGCCGAGGCGTGACGCCCCTCATCCGCGTCTAGTCCGATCGGACACCGCCCGGTTGTCGTCGAGCGTCGGGGCGGAGGGGCACCCGTTCCTATCTGACAATCGGCACCGGATCGGGCTAAATGCCCAAATATCCACTTCGTCCCACGTGCACGGCATCCCCGGCCGCCCCGTCCCACCTCGGATAGCATATTGTGTATTTCCCGCCGGCGGTTGATCGTCTGCGGTCGAAACGATCGGGGGGACGGGCCGGATGGCTGACGAGAAGGCGCGTGTCGAAGCGAGCATCCTGAAATACACGAAGACGTATCTCGAACGAGAGCTGGTGCAGAGCGCCGACGGCGCCGACGTGGATCCCCAGCTGGCGTCCGCCATAGGCGTACTGAACGAGAAGGTAGCCGAACGCGAGGCGGGCGTGATCGTCGATATCGGATGCGGCCACGGCTCGCTTCTCGCACGCCTCGCCACCCTGCCCGCCTTCCGCGACCGACAGGAGTGGACATACCGCCCGGTCGACTTCGACGAGAAGCTCGACGAGGTCGTGAAGCTCGCCAGGAAGCTGAAGCTGCTCGCCCGGATGTCGCCGATGACCATCGACGAATTCGCCACCGAGCCGCCGTCCGGACGCTCCACGGTCTTTTTCTGCCGGAACGTGTTCCACGAACTGAAGGTGGCCGAGGCCGCGCAGCTGATCCATTCCGTCTGCCAGGCGTTCGGCGAAGGGGACGTGCTCTTCGTCCAGGATCTGCTGCGGTTCCCGGAAGGGGAGCGAAACAACCACTGCTGGACGTCCGAGGGGTTCGCGGCCGCCCTGCGGGCGATCGGGTTCGGGACGGTTTCAGAATATCCCCAAGGGACCCGGAACGGCAACGCTTGGTTCAACCTGACCGCCCGGGACCTCGCCTCGCCGAAGCCGGCGCTGGAGGACATCCACCAGACGCTCCTCAAGGCCCGCATGGACCAGTGGCGCATGTGGACCGCCGTGGAGTCCGCGGGCGACGACCTACCCGCTCGCGACGCGCTCGTAGGCGCGCTGGACATGGAGCTCCAGCTGGCATCCCTGACCCGCGAGCTGCGGGACGCCGGCGGTCTCGACCTTAGGCTGGATCCGGAGGTCGAACGGCGCATCCGGACGAACGAGATCGTCAAGCGCATCGAGGACCTCGCGGCGGCAAACATGCTCTCCGGCGCCGAGATCAGCGCCCCACCGCACTTCCGGGAGCGGGGCGCGCAGCTGACCATTGCCGAGGATTATCTCCGATCGCAGGCCAAGGTCGCCATCGTCCACGGCGGGAGTGGGACCGGGAAGACGACCTTCATCCAGCACCTCCTCGCCAACAGACTCTACGACAAGGCGCTCGTCCAGATCGACGCGAGATCGGCGCGGGGCTTCTGGCCCATGCTGGAGCAGATGATGTCGCAGCTCGGGGTCAATCTGGCCGCCGACGTCATCAGCGTGGTCGACCATCTGCAGTATGAGCAACTCCGCTCGGCGATCGGCAAGCTGCTCAACCGGTTCGCCAACAAGATGATCGTGGTGGTCGAGAACCTCGACGAGGTGCTGGATTCCAACCAACGCTTCATCGACCCGCAAATCGAGGCATTCCTGCTGCAGCTCGCCGGGAAGGACGGCATTAAGGTGCTGGTGTCGGCGCGCAGCGAATACCTTCCTGCCCCGATCCAGCGGGCGGCTGGCGCTCTCCTCATCCCTTCGATCGCAATGGGGCGCTACGCGACGGACGCGACCGTGAACAACGTGCTGGACGACTATTTCGACCGCGCGCGCGCCGGGCTCGCCGAATACCCGCAGGCGCTCCTCGACGCGATCGACAAGCATCCGCTCGTCGCCGCGCTGGCAGGGCGCATCCTCGAGCAGGAGGGCCAAGATGTCCTGCTGGACGAGAGGTTCTTCCGCCAACTCAGGCAGAAGCTGCGCCAAGACCTGATCGCCCGACTTGTCGATGGCGCGGCCGAACCCGCGATGGAGGTCGTCACCGAACTCCGCATCCCGGTGCCCGCCAAGGTGATCGAGGCGCTCGCCGGCAGGCAGAGCCTCCATCACGCGAAGATGAACGAGGTCATCTACGCCGTCCCCGACCGACGTTGGGCGGAACTGCTGACCTCGCTTGGACTCTTCCGGAAGCGCGACGGCAATGATCTCGCGCCGGCGTCCGAGCACGAGGTCACGAACGGCGGCGGCGTCAGCCACGCACGCATCGCCGACCAGCTCGAGCGGATCTATCGCGAGGACGACGATCCCAAGTGGATCCGCGAGAGCTACTACCACCGCATGCTCGCGGGCGACACCGAGGGCCTCAGCCTGTCGGAATTCGCCGGCAAGTATTACCTCACCGAACTGGTCGCCTCGGCCCACTACTGCTTCGAGAAGCGTGGCGACTTCGGAAACGCGCTGGCCCTCTACAACGCGGCGAGGACGATCGCGCCCCTAGACGAGACCTCTGAGATGCGCCGCGCATCCTCGCTCATCCGGACCGGCAGCGTGAAGGAGGGCAACGCCGAATACCGACGGCTCGTCGCCGAGTTCCCGAACAACGTCGGGATGCGTCGCTCCCACGTCGACGCGCTCCTGTTCCGCAAGGAGTTCCGCCAGGCACATACCGCGCTGCGTGACCACGGGCTCGAGCCTGACAAGCACGTCTGGCACGCCCGGCAGTGGGGAAGGGCCGAACTCGGGCTCGACAACTACCAGAGGGCGATCGACATCTTTCGGAACCTCCGGGAGAAGACCCCGGACGACCCCTACATCGTCACCTGGCTCGCTCGCGCGCTCCAGCAGTTCGGCGACCTTGGGGGCGCGATCGAGGAGCTGAGGAAGGCGGTCGCCCAGTTTCCCGACAATGTCGCGATCCGCACCTCGCTCGCGAACAACCTCGAACGCGCCAAGGAGGACGAGGAGGCGGCCCCGCTGCTTCGCGCGCTCATCGACGAGGATCCGGGCAACGCCAGAGCGGCGCTCTCGCTTGTGAGGATACTGCTGCGCACCGACGAACGGCCCGAAGCGAAGAGGGTCGCCCGCGCCGCGCTCAAGCGGTCGCACGGCGGGCTGAGGACATTCGCGCACATGGCGGAGGCAGAGGTGATGCTCGCCGACGATCAGCCGGAGGTCGCCGCTGCATACCTCCGGCAGCACATGGCTGAGGATGAGAACATGGGCGCGCTGCTAGTCGACGCGCTACTGCGGGCCGCCGAGCGAGCGGAAACCGGCCCTGCGCGAAAGGCTTTGCTGGACGAGGCGGCGTCGGTGCCGCGGGTGGATTCGCTCCGCCACAACGTCCCGGTCCAGATCATCCTGGTCCGGCTGGCCGTCGCGCGCCGCGACAGGGCGGCGTTCGACGCCGCCATCACGAACCTAGCCGGAACGCGCATCGATCCGTCCGAGCTGCAGAGGCTGAGGGAACTCTGGTGAGACAGGCCACGATGCCCGCCGCCGCCCGCGACCTATGCGCGGAGGGTATCCAGCACGGCTGTCGCCGCGGCGTTCAGCTGGACCGCCAGCGCGTCATACACGGCGTCGAGCGTCGCGCCCCATCCACCGGCCGTCGCGCGCAAGTCCAGACCGAGCCGACCGAGAGCGTCGGCCACCGACGCGTCCGCCTTCTCCTTCCGGTGCCCCGCGACTTGTCGCAGGTCCGACAGCGCAAAGAGCGCCGAGACCGGCCGCTCGCCCGTCGCGCCTTGATGGTAGCGCGCAACCACCTCATCTCCTGCGCGGTCCAGACGCAACCCTGCGTCCCTCGCGACCAGCGCGAGGCACACGATGCGGTCCAGGAGCTTCAGGCCCCGCAGGCGGTCGATGTCGTCCTGCGGCGCGCCGATCGCGCGCACGATCCCGCGAAGGTGGCGCTCGGCGAGCGCCTCGACCACCAGCTTGTCCAGATCCAGGCATCTGCCGAGGAAGGCGTCGCGGCCCATCGAGAGCGGGATGTGTCGGGTGACCGGCTCGACATGGGGCCCGTTCCACCAGCCATGATACGCCAGCCAGTCGCGATCGAGGCCGACAAGTTCGGCCGCCGCGCGGACCTGTAGACCGAGCGCCGCCGACAGCACCGCCAACGCCTCGCCGAGCCGGACCATGCCGTCCACCAGTGCCTTGGCGCGCGTGCCCACGTTCGGGCCCAGACGCGCCTCGGGGGCGAGCAGGTCGGGCGTCTCCGCCACAGCGTGGGCGTGCCAGTGGCGCACCACGCGCGTCGGCGTCCCCTCGTATAGCTTGCGCAGCTCGAGTGCGATCACATCGCGGCCCACGCGCCAGCAATGTCCGACGCTCCACTGGCCGCCGAACGACACCGCTCCGCTCTCGGGACTGACGCTGAAGCCCTCACGCCCCTCGTATGCCGCCAGAACGTCGTCGCGGACGTGGACGATGTCCCAGGGCCGCTTGCGGCGGGCGACCTCGTGGGTCACCGGCTCGTCAATGCCGGGCCACATCAGCCCTTCGCTTTCGAGCGGATCCACGGAGATCGGCATCGCGCCCGGCCCCGCCACTACCCGTGCGCCCCAGACCTGGACGACGAAGCCTCCCTCGCGCCGCCGGGCGACGTCGATCTCCCGGTCGCTCAGCTTCTGGACCAGCCGCTCCCTGTCGCCCAGCAATGCATCCGCAGCGCGATCCTCGACCGACCGCCGGGTCTCGTAGTAGCCCTGCACCAGGTGCATGCCCCGCAACGTCAAGTAATCCTGGAGGTGGTCCCGCGAGATCACCGCACGCGCGCCGGTCTCGCGTAGGTCGTGGTAGAGCGAGGGGGGGTCGATCACCGCTACGTCGTATTCGGGCGCCGCCGGGTCGTCCCAGTGGACCGAGCCATCGGCCAGGGCGCGCGGTGTCAGGCCATAGGTCATCGCGAAGCCGGGATCGAGCACCATGGCGGTGCGGTTCGCGCTCTCCCATCCGAGGACCAGGGGCTCGCAATAGATGCGGCGTTCGCCGACTACCGCGACCATGCGAAAGTTGGGCTCGAGCGTGCCAGCCGCACCAGCGCCGGGGCGGCCCGTTGATTCCACCTCGTAGCTGAGCCCGGCCAGTCGGCCGTCCATCGACGCGAGATCCTCGGGCGTCACGAGCGCGCTCCACAGGATGCGCAGTCCCGGATAGAAGGGATCGTCGTAGGACCTGCGTTCCGCGACGATCACGGGATCCGCCAACCACGGGTCCTCCTCTGCGAGATAGCGGACCGAGTCGGGCCACCAGCCGTCGTCCATCTCGCCGCCGCCCACCGCAGGGCCCTCCTCAAGTTCCATGCGGGCGATCGTCCTGGCTTGCAGAGGATCTGCCGCCGCAAGCCGGGTCGCGGCTCGCGAGTGAGCCTCCCGTGCCCCGGGGGTGCGACGCGCGGCCTAACGTGTCCGAGATGATGGGCTCGTTTGCCGACGCGACCCTCATCCCGGTGGGTCGCCGATGGCCAGCGACGCGTCCCGGGCAAAGGCTTCGGCCATAAAATCGATGAACAGCCCGGTCCGCGATGGCATCCGCCGACCGGCCGCTGTCACCGCATGGATCGGCAAAGGCTCGGGTGCGAAGGCGGCCAGAACCGGGACGACCTCGCCCGACGCCAACAGGTCCGCGTAGAGCCACTCCGGGCCCTGCGCGATGCCGAGACCAGAGACCACCGCCGCGCGCAGCTGCTCGGCGTCGTCCGACCTGAACGCGCCAACCGGGTCGACGGCGACCGGTCCCGCCGTTCCGCCGAAACGCCACTGCAATGTGTCCCCGTCGCGGCTGCGCGCAACGAGCTGGTGATCGGCGAGCCCGTCCGTCGTCACAGGCTCGCCGTGTCGGGCCACGTATGCGGCGGAGGCGACGGTTGCGACCCGCGTCGTCCCGACGCGGCGGCTCCGCAGCGTCGGGTCGGCCACGTCGCCCGTGCGGACGAGGACGTCCATGCCGTCGTTCGCGAGCTCGATGGGTCGTTCGGACACGCGCAGCTCGATGGCGACGTCGGGATAGCGCCCGAGGAACTCGGGTAGACGCGGAACGACATGCATGCGCCCGAAGGCCGACGGAACCCCGACACGAACAAGACCGGAAGGCGAGAGCTGGTGCCGCCCTATCCTGTCCTCCGCATCCTCAATCTCGCTGAGAATGCGGACGGCGGATTCGTAGAAGTCCCGTCCCGCAGGCGTCAGGCTCAGGCTGCGCGACGTCCGATGAAGCAGCTGGACGCCAAGCCGCTGCTCGAGCGCGGCAACCTGCTTGCTCACCGCTGGCTGTCCGACGCCGACCTCGCGGGCCACCTTCGAGAAGCTCCCGCCCTCGACCACCCTGACGAACGTCTGAAGCGCCTCGAACCTGTCCATCCCACCCATTCATTCCCAGGAAGAATGAAACATATCCCCAGGGAGCGGCGCGCTACAAGCGGGATCGAAGCTAGGAACCGGATCAGGACCATCATCTGAAGGCGCGCGTGTCGACCGCCACCGAGGTTTCCGCCGGAGCCCGAACCGCCGGCCCCGGATAGGGTGTGCTGATCGTGGCCAGCCATGAGCGCCCCCAGGGAGGGTGTTAACGCCGCGAGAGGCGCCGGGGTCGGCCATCGCGTCAATCACCTGCGGTCAGAGCGAGGAGAGCTCCTCGAAGGAGCCGCTTGGGACCGCACGGTTAAGCAGTCGCGAGAACAGGGCGACGGCCTCGTCCATGCCGCCGCGATCGCTCATGAATGTGCGGCCCATTGTCATGCCCCGGATGGCCCATACGACCAGGCGGATCGACGCCATGTCCGCCTGCTGCGCACCAATGCGTTGCAGGAAGTTGGCTGCGCCCGTGCGTTCGACCTCCGCCTGCATCGGCAGCACGAGTTCCGCCAACTCGGGGTCGCTGCGCGAGGCGACGAGAATCTCCAGCACCGCCACGCCGGACGGCCGCGAGAACACATCCCAAAGCAAGGCGGGCCAGTCCGCAACCCGATAGCCGACGCGCCCCTCGTCGAGTATGTTCCGGAAGGTCACCGTCTCCTGGTCGAACACCCAGCGCACGACCTCTGCCATGAATGCGGCACGCGTCGTGAAGTGATGGGTTATCGCGCCGCGGCTGACGCCCGCGTCGTCTGCGATCAAGGCGTTGGCCGCACCGGCATATCCGAGACGCTCGATGCACCGCACGGCAGCCGCGAACAATGCTGCGCGCGTGTCTGCGGTGCGCTCGCCCTGTGTTCTGCGCCTCGGGCGCCCGTCCGCCCCGCCGTCCCCCTTCTTAGTGCCCATGAACATCTGTCTACGCGATGGCCCGCCGGGACGGAACCATGTTCGCGCCCCGCTTGGCCGTCGCCAGGATCGCCGCAGCGACCGCCGGCACGAGTTCGTCGGGAAGATCGTGGCCCATGCCAGCCAGCTCCAGAAGCTCGGCGCCTTCAATGTTGGCGGCCGTGTCACGGCCCGACTCTACGCTCACGAGCGGATCGTCCTTGCCGTGGATCACCACCGTCGGGGCCGTGATCGTCCGCAGCAATTGTCGGCGGTCACCGCCGGCCATGATCGCGGCCATCTGCCGCGCCACTCCTGCCGGATAGTAGCCCCGCCGGTAATCCTCGCGCGCAGCGGCGCGACGGACCTCTTCGTCGACGGGATACCCGGGACTGCCCAACATCGCGGCGCCCATAACCGCCCGTTCCACTATCCCTTCCTCATCATCCGCATCCGGTCGGGGCGACGCCATCATCGCCAGAACGCCGTCGGAGGCGCGGGGCAGCGACGGATTTCCGGACGACGACATGGCCGACGTCAACGACAGGGTGCGTCCAGGATGCCGCGCCGCCACGATCTGCGCGATCATCCCCCCCATGGAAACCCCGACCACGTGAGCGCGTTCGATGCCCAGGGCATCGAGAAGTCCAACCGCGTCGCTGGCCATGTCCTCGAGGGTGTAGGCGACCGGCGCCGGCTCCCCCGCCAGCAGCGCAGACATCAGCGCAGCCATGTCTGGCACGCCCGCATGCTCCATCCTGGTGGACAGGCCGACGTCGCGGTTGTCGAAGCGGATGACCCTGTAGCCGGCGGCGACGAGCGTCTCGATCAGCGCGCGGGGCCAACGGGTCATCTGCGTGCCGAGACCCATGATGAGCAGGATCGCCGGCGCATCCTCGACGCCAGCGCTCTCAAACTCAATTTCGACGCCGTTCGCGTGCACGCGCATCGCAGCTTCTCCCGTTCAGTCCATTCCCAAGGGCGTCCCCGCCCTCGCGGGGGCGGGTGGCGCCGACACCTCGATGGCACCGTTGGGCACTATTGCCCCGGCTTGGGCGATGCGGCCATAGGTGAGGGCCGACGGCTTGATACGACGCCGCTGCGTTGCGCGGTCGACGCCAACTATGCCGAACTTGGGACCATAACCCGACATCCACTCGTAGTTGTCGAGAAGCGACCAATAGAAATAGCCGCGCACATCGACGCCCTCCGAGATCGCGCGCTGCAGATGGTCCAAGGCCTCGCTGATGAACGCGCCGCGCCGGGCGTCGTCATCCCCGGAGAAGCCGTTCTCGGTGACGATGATGGGCGTGGCGGTGCGCTGCCAGACATAGCGGCAGACGGCGGCCAGAGCGTCGGGCCGGTCTTCGTAACCCATCACCGTCCGGGGCTGCCCCTCGCGGGGCCCGTGCGTGCCGTCCGCGCGCGACGTCGTCCGGGTATAGGTCTGAACGCCGATGAAGTCGTCGCCCATGACGAGATCGAGAAATGGATCGACCATCTTCGCCAGCCTGGCGTCGCGGGCGGTCTCACCGCCTGGCTCGGCCTGCTCGTCCTGCAACGATAGCGTGATGCCCACCTGAACCTCGGGACGAACCGACTTGATCGCATCACGGCCGGCGGCGTGCGCGCCGAGACCATTGCGGAGCAGAGCCTCGCCGGGCGTGAATAGGAAATTGCCCGTGATCGGCCCGCCGAGCGCTTCCTCCGCTGCTTCGCGCTTCGCGCGTCCCTGATCGCCGGCCAGCAGACTATTGGCCACGTCGCCGATGATGAGAGGGACGTTCATCTCGTTCATGCTGCAGACGACGACCAGGCCGCGCAACGCGCGCGTGACGGTCTCGCAATAGCGGGCGAACAATGCGGGGAAGCGATCGTTCGTCATCCCGCCGGCGCGGGCCAGCCACAGCGGGATGGTGAAATGATGGAACGTCACCACGGGTGTGATGCCGCGCTGGTGGCACGCGTCGATGCAGCGTTGGTAGTGGTCCAGCGCCGATCGTGCGAACACCCCCTCCTCGGGCTCGATCCGCGCCCACTCGATGCCGAAGCGATAGGCCCTGAGTCCAATCGCGGCGAGAATCGCCATGTCATCGTCAAACCGATTCCATTGGTCTACCGCATCCCCGGAGGGCTCGGCGAAGATCGAGGGATTGGCGTGTTCAAGCGCCCAGCAGTCGCTGTTCGCATTACCGCCCTCTACCTGATGCCCGGCCGTTGCCGAGCCCCAAAGGAAATCTCGCGGAAATTCTCTTCGTTCGCCCGTCACTGCTTCGTCCTGTTGCACAAATTCGGTAAAAATGACGTCGGTTGTCCCCCCTTCAACCGACGCCAGGGGGGAGGCTCTAGAAGCGCCATTCAAAGGCGGCGCCGAACCTCCTGAAAGCATTGTCGGGGAGCGACTGGACATACTGCCCGACGGAGAAGTTGCCTTGGTAGATGGCGGCAGCGTAGCGCTTGTCGAACAGGTTGCGGACGAACACGCTCAACCGGACGCGGTCGCCAACGTCCGCGACGCCGATCGCGGCATTGACGATCGAGTAGCCCGGCTGGACCGTGTTGGGGTCGGCGATCCCGTAATAGAAGCTGCTGCGGTAGCGCCAGTCCCCGTTCGCGAAGACCTTGACCTCGTTGCTGACGGGACGTTCGAAGCTGGCTGCGAGCGTGGTCGTCCACTTCGATGCACCGACCAGCGGCGCGCCAGCGGCGTTGAAGCTAGGGCCTGCGAGCGAGCAGCCTTGGGCGGCAGTCTGTCCAGGGAAGCAAGCGACGAGATAGTCGCCATACTTCGCGTCCAGATATGTTACGCCTCCCGAGAGGCTGAGGCCGGACACCGGTCGCAGCACTGCCTCCGCCTCAATGCCGCGCGTCTTCAGCGTGCTGGCGTTGCCGGTGCGGAACGAGCCAAGGCCGCCATTGAGCGTGGGGTCGAAGACCTGCGCCTGGAAGTCGCGGAAGTCATTGATGAAGCCGGCAACGTTGAGGCTGAGCTTGCGGTCGAACAGCTCGACCTTCGCGCCAAGCTCATAGGCGTCGACCTTCTCGGGATCGACGTTGAACGCAACGCCGGCCGCTGAGCTGATCGCCGGCCCCTTATAGCCACGTGTGTAGGTCGCGTAGAAGTTGGCGGTGTTGCCGATGGTATATTCCACGCCCGCCTTCGCCGAGAAGCCGTCCGCATTGCGCGACGTGGCAATTGGAGCAGCGAGAGTCCCAACGCATTTCGTGCCACCGCTCAGAAGGAATGTGACCAGATTGCAGACGCCAGGCACGGCCGTAACCGTCGTCGTCGAGTCGATCTCGTCCCGGGTGTAGCGGCCGCCAGCGATGATGTGCAGGCTGGGCGTGACGTTGAAGGTAAGCTGCGCGAACGCGGCATAACTGTCCGTGCGGTAGTCGAAGTTGGTCTGGCCGTTCACGGGGGACAGGCGCACCGGCGTGCTCGCGGGGAACACGCCAAACGTGCCATCCTGCAGGATCTGCGCCTCGATCTTCTGGCGGAAGTAATAGAGTCCCGCAGTGTAGTTAAACGGTCCAGGCGCGCTGTTTGCGAGGCGTAGCTCCTCGGAGAATTGGTAGGACTTGGAGTTCGCGATGTTGGTGTCGAAGAAGGGCACAGGCGTCTGATCGACATCGTTGTTGGCCCGCGCACGCAGGTCGCGATATGCGGTGACCGAGGTGACCGTAACTGGCCCCGCGTCGTAGCTCGCGCTCAGCTGGGCGCCGAAGCTCCGCTCGTCTCGCACGATGTCATTGCTACCGATCGCCGTCTTGTTGTTGGTCGGCGAGGCGACCACGCCGAGCGCCGTGTTCTGAGCGAATACGAAGTTTGGTGGCGCGAAGGGGCGGAAGGCGGCGGGAATCGGCGTCGCGTCGTTGCCGCCGAACTTGCGGATGGTGGAATAGGACTCGATGCCGGAGTTCGACTGGTAGTCGACAATCCCGTAAAGCGTCAGGCGGTCGGTCGGCTCCCAGAGGAGCTTGCCTGTCACGAAGCCACGCCGCACCGGATCTAGCCGGCCCGGACCGACCACCTCGGTGGACGGACGCTGATACTGGTAGCCACCGACGACGCGGAGAGCCGCTCGGCTCCCGAGCGGAAGGTTCGCCACCGCCTGCGATTGAACCTGGTCGCGCTCGCCGACCTGCACGCGACCACTGCTCCCGAAATGCCCAAGCTCGGGTCGGTTGGAGGTGATGGAGATGAGGCCCGCCGTGGTGTTCTTGCCGAACAGGAGCCCCTGCGGGCCACGCAGAACCTCCACCCGCTGAACGTCCGCGAGGGAGTTCAGCGGCACGAACCGCGGAAGCGTGATGTTCACGTCATCGACCGCGATGCCGACGGCTGACTCGATGCCGTAGTCGAACGAGTTCGTGCCCACGCCGCGGATCGCGAAGTTGGGGACGCCCGGCGTCGCGGTGAAGTTGAGGCTGGGCGTCCGCTGCGTGATGTCGGAGAGCTGGTTCGCACCGGTCTCACGGATCGACTCGCCGTTGACGACGGTGATCGCGATCGGGACGTTGCGCAGGCTCTCGGTGCGCCGCTGCGCCGTCACTACGATGTCCGCGCCGTCCGCCTCTCCGGTCGCACCCTGCGTCGATCCCGGCGAAGTCTGCGCCTGCGCCGATGCCGCAACCGCCATCAAGCTGACTCCGGCCAGCACGCCCATAAGCCTCATCGTTCCTCTCCCGCACCGGTTGATCCGGCTGTGCGACAAGGTCTAACTCTCATAATACTTGCGTGCAAGCCCGTATGTATGTTGACGCGGTGCGTTGTGAGGTTCAGACATGACCTAGGAGAGAAAAATGGGTTCAACGATAAGTCGCGTGAAAGCGATGGTGTCCGTCGGCATGCAGGAAGTCATCCTGTGACCGATCGGGCTACCCTACTTGGCGTGGAGCTCATGGATATTCCACAGGAGCCTGATGCGCTTGCGCTTGACGTTGCACTTCACGAGGAAAATCGCTCCGCGGAAACCTGGTTCAAGCTCAACGGCAAGCCGATGGTGCGAAACGTGGCGCGTGCGACGATCACGCCATTCCTGCCCGAGGATGGCGGCACCGGGGCGGCGGTCATCGTTGCGCCAGGGGGCGGTTACCTGATCGCATCGATGGCGAGTGAGGGATGGGAGCCGGCGCGCTGGCTGGCCGAACGCGGCATTGCCGCCTTCGTGCTGAAATATCGGCTACAGGAGACGCCGCGCGACGATGGCGCGTTCGCTGAGGCGCTGGTCCAACGGTTCAAGGCGGCAGCCGAGCCGGGAACGCGCGGCGCGCTGGAGGTGCCGGCATATATGGTCGAGGACGCAGCAGCTGCGCTCCGGCTGGTCCGACAAAATGCCGAGCGCTGGGCGGTCGATCCCGACCGCGTCGGTTACCTCGGCTTCTCGGCCGGTGCGATGATCGGGATCGAGCTGTCCGCAACTCGCGAAGCGGCACCGCAATTCCTGGGCGCGATCTATCCGTCGATGGCAGCGCGCGACGTTCTCGCGGGGGCCCCGCCCTTGTTCGCGGCCATGGCGGCGGACGACCAGCTCTATGAGCGAACGGGTTACGGACTGATCGACAGCTGGCAACGGGCGAACGCGCCGGTCGAACTGCACGTCTATGCAAACGGCGGTCACGGCTATGGCATGGGCTTGCCGGGCACGACGAGCGTCGGGACCATGCCGGCGTTCCTGGCGTGGCTCAAACATGGCGGCTGGCTGCAAGAGGGTGCGAAGGGAGCGGCGGATGACTGACGATCGGACCAGCGCAGCGGTTGCCGGTGCCCGCGCATTGCCGCCGATGCGAATGGCGGCCAAGCTGGGCTATTCGCTCGGCGCGATGCTTGACGGCGTGGCGACGCAGGCGATCAACATCTTCCTGTTCTTCTACGCGACGGCCGTCTGCGGCCTGCCGCCGGCCCTTGTCGGCGTGGCGTTGGCCGCCGGGCTCGTCGTCGATGCGGTCGTCGATCCGCTGATCGGCTCGCTGTCCGACGGCTGGACGTCGCGGCATGGCCGGCGCCTGCCCTTCATGGCGCTCGGCGTGCCGGGGACGATCCTGTTCCTCGCGCTCATCTTCGCTTTGCCGCAGGGATGGAGTGTGCCCGCGCTCACCGCCTGGCTTGTTCTGTTATCCATCGGCTTGCGCGTGTCGATCTCGCTGTTCCTGCTGCCATTCAACGCCGTCGGTGCCGAATTGAGTGATGATTATGCGGAGCGGTCGTCGATCGCCGCATGGCGCTGGGGTCTGGCGATGGTGGGTGCGGTGGCGACCGTGGCACTCGGCTTCGGGGTGTTCCTCGGCGGAACCAACGGCCTTTCGAGCCGGTCCGCCTATCAGCCGTTCGCGCTGACATTGGGGGCGATCATCGCCATCGCCACGCTGATTTCGATGCGCGCGCTGAGCCGGATGCCCGAGCGCCAGCACCCGCCTGCCGCCACCGACGGCCGGATGCATGCGCGCCTGTTGCGTGAACTGGGCGAGCTGTTTCGCAACCGCTCGTTCCGGACGCTATTCGCGGGGGCCCTGCTGGTCTTCACGTCGTCGTCGATCCACGCGACGCTTGCGATCCACGCCAACACCTATTTTTGGGGGATGACCGCAGCGCAGGTGCAGATCGTCACGCTGTCGCTGTTCCTCGGCTTGCTGATCGGTGCGCCGTTGGCCGGGCCGATGCTGAAGCGGCTCGAGAAGCGGACCGTGCTGATCGCTGGGATAGCGGGCCTTGGGAGCGCATTCGCCTTGCCGACGAGTGCGCGGCTGATCGGTCTGTTGCCGGACACAGGCTATCCGCCGGTCGCGCTGCTGGCCAGTGCCGTCCTGATCGGCGGCGCGCTGATGGCGACGGCGGCGATCGCGTTCGGATCGATGATGGCGGACGCGGCGGACGAGCACGAACATCTGTTCGGGGCACGCCGCGAAGGTCTTTATTTTGCGGGCTGGGCTTTCGCGAGCAAGGCCGCCGCAGGATTCGGCTCGCTCGTCGCCGGTGTCGCGATGCAGCTCATCGGTTTCCCGAGCGGGTCGGCTGAGCATGGCACCGTCGTCAAGTTGCCACCGGAGATGGTGACCTGGATCGGCATCATCTACGGTCCGGGCACCGGTCTGTTGACACTCGCGGCTGCGCTGGTGTGCTTGTTCTATCGCCTCGACGCACGGGCGCATCGTCAAATCCTGGCGGATCTCGCCGCGCGGCGCGCCACGCTCGGCTACCCCGTCGTGTAATTCTGGGCGCGCACCGGTCGCCAGTGTCGGCATGCCCGCCTTCCCAGATCAGGTCGAGCGCGCCGTCAGGCGCTCCCAATTACCATGCGCGAACGCGGCCAGGTCTTCCCCCGTCAGGCCGCAATCATCGATGAAGCGGCGTGCATCGCGACCAGGCCGGTATTGATAAGGGTAGTCGGTCGAGAAAAGGAGGCGATCGGTGCCCACGATCGACGCCGCGCGCTGGAGATAATCACGGGAGAACATCCCGCTCGCCGTGATGTGCAGGTTCCGTCTGAGGTAATCGGCGAAGGGCAGGTCGAGGTTCGCGACCCTGTCCAAGGCGGAAAGGCGCTCGGAGTAGAACAGCACGACCTCCCCCCAATGGCCGAGGATGAGCTGCAGGTTGGGCAGGAGGTCCAGCGTCCCGGAGGCGACGAGTCTGACGAACTGCATGCCGGCGTCGTAATGCCAGCCCATGCCGAAGGTCGCCAACGCGGCGTCCACCTCGTAGCCGAGGCCCGAATAGTAGGCGCTCCTCACCGCTTCGGGCGGCGTTCTGGGATGGAGCAGTAGCGGCGCGCCCAGACGATCGGCCGCCTGGAGGATCGGGAACAGGTCGGGATGATCGAGGTTCCGCTCGCCGACGCGCCCGCACAGCATCGCGCCACCGAAGCCCAGCTCCGAAATGCAGCGCTTAAGCTCCGTCGCCGCGTCATCGGGCATCGCCACGGGCAGTGTCGCGAGCCCTTGAAAGCGGCCGGGCCGGCGCGCGATCAGCTCGGCGATAGCGTCGTTGGCACGCCGGGCGATGTCGACGCCTTCCACACCGAGATCGTGCAGGGCAGGCGTAGTCAGCGAGAGCACCTGCACATCCACGCCCGTCTCGTCCATCAACGCGAGCCGCTCGTCCGCCAGATTCATCAGACGCCGCCCCGTCTCACCGGAATGGAAGGCCGCGCTGGGGTCCTTTGCGGAAAGCCCGATCGCCTCCCACGCCGACAGGACTTCATCGGTCAGGAAGTGTTCCTCGATCCCGATCAGACGCACCGGCCCGCTCACCAGGGCACCGCCTTGCCGTGGCGGTCAATGTAGCGGAGGCCGGGGGTTCCCTGCTCGGCGATCAGCGTGTCGACGAGCGGCGGGATCGCCTCGTCCATGCTGAGCGGCGCGTCGGGGCCGCCAAGTGCGGTGCGGATCCAACCCGGTGCCATCAGGATGATCGCCCGGCCTTCGTCCCTGTGCCGCGCGGCGTAGCTGCGCATGTATTGATTCAGCGCCGCCTTGCTGCCCCGGTAGACCTCATGGCCCCCATTGGTGTTCTGCGACACGCTGCCCTGGCCGGACGACATGACACCAATCAACCCATCGGGCCGCGCGAGATCCTGCAACCCCTCGACCGTCCGCATCACGCCAAGGGCATTGACCAGCATCACCCTGACAAAATCGTCGGTCGCCACTTGGGCGATCGTTTCGGACTGGTCGCGGTCGGCGGTGCCGGCATTGACGAACAGAATGTCGAGACCTCCGTCGGGCAGCGCCCGTGCGAGTGCGGCGATCTGATCAGGCTCCGTCACATCGAGCCGCTCTATCGATACCTGTCCTGGGTTTGCGTCCGCCAGGTCGTGGAGTGCGGAGCGCGCCTCGGTTTGGACTGTGCCAGTGACGTGCCAACCCTTTCGAACGAACTCTTCTGCCATCGCAGCACCAAGTCCGCGCGAGGCGCCGACGATCAGGATCTTGCGCGGGTCGTTGCCCATAATCGTCATTGAGAGTCTCCTTTGGCCTACATGCGATGCCAAGTTGTGGCTTCTGAGATTGGTGCGCCAGACGCATCCTACGCAATCCAAGATTGCGCCGGACGCTAGCCATGGTCCGAGTGACGCGCTAACGAGGCACATGGCGGGAATAGACTTGAACCTTCTTCCAGCGCTGGAAGTCCTGCTCGCCGAGCGGAGCGTGACCGCCGCCGCCAAGCGGCTCGGTCTTAGCCCTTCGGCGATGAGCCGCACGCTCGCCCGCCTCCGGGCCGTGACGGGTGACCCGATACTCGTTCAAGCCGGGCGGGGCTTGGTCGCGACGCCCCATGGCGAGGCCTTGGCCGGACAGGTTGCCGAGTTGCACCGACAGGCGAGGCACTTGCTATCCCCGCCGGCCGAGCGCTTCGACCCGATGAAGCTCGAAAGGGACTTCACGATTCGCGCCAACGAGGGGTTCGTCGCGCTGTTCGGCGCGCGGCTCACGACGGACATCGGAGCGGCCGCCCCCTCCGCCCGGCTCCGCTTCGCGCCGAAGCCGGACAAGGATCCTCACGCCCTGCGCGAAGCCAGGATCGACGTGGAGATCGGCACAACCGGCTCGTCCGCGCCAGAGATGCGCAGCCAGCTCCTGTTCCGCGACCGGTTCGTCGGGGCCGTCCGCAGTAGCCATCCCCTGCTCGGGAGGCCGGTCACGCCGAGCGCCTACGCGGCGGCCGTCCACGTGGCGACCTCGCGCCGCGGGGCGTGGGCAGGGCCAGTCGATGCCGCGCTCGGAGCGATCGGGCTGTCGCGCAGGGTTGCGCTTGTCGTGCCAGGCTTCCTCGAGGCCCTGGCGGTCGCGAGCCGATCCGACCTCGTGGCGCTCGTGCCCGGCACTTGCCTATCAAAAGGAATGTCGGCGGGTCTGACGGGCTTCGACCTGCCGGTTACGACGGAGGAAATCCGTGTCTCGATGATGTGGCATCCACGACTGGACGCCGATCCCGCGCAACGGTGGCTGCGAGCCTCGATCGCGGCGGCATGCACGTCGATTGCACCGCAAAGCGTGGCCGAATAGCGCCAGTGACCGTGATGAGATCGACGTACCCGAGTGCAGGTCGACGAACGTCGCCGCTTTGCACGGCGCCCCTCAGAGGCGAAGACCGCCGTCCACCGCGATGACCGCGCCGTTGATGTAGCTTCCGGCCTCCGAGCAGAGCAGCGCGCAGACGCCGGCGCAGTCGGCGGGCTCTCCGAGACGACCGAGAGGTATGCGATCAAGCACGGCAGCGGCGTAGGCGGGGTCGGCCAGCGCCGCGCGATTGCGATCCGTCATGATCGCACCGGGGCGGACGACGTTGAACGTCACGTCTGGCAGCCGCTCGGTCCGCGCCAGGTTGAGGACCATGCTGGTCAGCGCCGCCTTGGTGCCCGCGTAGAAGAGGTGATGCGCGTTCGGCCGCTCCTCCTGGACCGAACCGATCGCGATGACCCTGCCGAACCCTCGGTCCCCCATCACGGGAACGAGACGCTGCAGCATGGCGAGGTTGGCGGTCAGGTTCACGGCGATCTGCGCCGCCATGGCTTGCGTGCTGAGGTCAAGCAGCGTCTCGCGGATCTCGATCGAGGCGTTGAGCACGAGGATGTCCGGCTGCCCGATCCCGGCGACGACGTCCTGGACGAGGGCCGAGGGTGCCGAAGGGTCCGCGAGGTCCGCGACGCTCGCCATGCAGCGCCAGCCGTTCGCGAGCCACTCGTCGTGCACTTGGGCGCACTGGCCCGGATCGTTCCCATGGACGACGACAGCGGCGCCGCGCCGGGCAAACGCCTCGGCTATGTGTCGTCCGATGCCCGCACTCGAGCCGGTGACCAGGGCGACCCGGCCAGAGAGGTCCTCCGTCAACGCTCCGGCCTCCCACTACGCAAAGCGACGATCATCGTCCCGACGACCGTCATGCCGGTTCCCAAGGCGACCGCCGCAAGCATGTTCATGCCGGCCGAAATACCATAGTATTGCTTGAGCGCACCCATGGCCGTTGGCGCAACCGCACCGACAAGATAGGCGAAGGCCACGATCCAGCTCGCCACGGTGGCGCGGAGCCGGTCCGGCACATAGTCGAATATCGCGGCATAGAGGTTCGCATCGTAAATGCCTCGAAGGAGGCCGAACAGGCCAAGCGCCAGATAGACGGTCTGCGGGCTGGCGCCGGCCCCCGACAGCCAGATCCACGGCGACGAGAGCATCAACGCGCCGCCCATGCTCATCAGCCGCAGCGTCGGTCGCTGGAGAAGCCATCGATCGCTCGCCCAGCCAGTGACCAGGAGGCCGCAGTAGCCCAGGACATGATGAAGGAAGACGGCCTGGAAGCCGGCCTCGGAGAGCGAGAGTCCGAAGCGTTCGGTCAGGATGGTCGGCATCCACGTGAGGTAGCCGACCAGCACGAACACCAGGCCGCTGAATCCCACCATCTGGACGGCAAGGGCGGGCGTGGTCGCGATCAACCGGAGCGCCTCCACCGTCCCACCGACACGCTGGCCTTCAGGGACCATTATGGGCTCGGAGGGAAGCGTCGGTCCCCTGCGCGCGCGTGCAAGCAGGACGCCGGCCCACAGCAGACCCACGGTGCCGAAAGCCGCGAAGCTGGCGCGCCATCCGTAGAGGTCGGCCACCCACCCAGCGCACAGGCTGCCGACCACAACACCCGTGTAGTTCGCGGTCTGGTGGATCGACAGCGCTCGCGTCCTGGTAGCCTCGTGGTGCTGGGCGATCAGCGTGTTCGCCGCTGGGGCGTAGAGCGCCTCGCCGACACCGGTCGCCACGCCGCGGAACAGCAGAAGTGTGAGCAGACCGCTGGCCCAGCCCGTAAGGAGGGTCCCGGCGCTGAACACTACGAGACTAAGGACGACCACATATTCACGCCGAAGCCGGTCACCGAGCACGCCGGCCACCGGCACCAGGAGTCCGAAGACCACCGTGAACGTCGTCGCGACGAGGCCCATGTGCGTGTCGTCCAGGCCGAACTCGGCGCGGATCAGCGTCAGGGTGACGCCGAATATCTGCCGGTCCGCCTGGTTGAGGAAGTAGGCGAGCCACAGCAGCGCCACGATCTCCCAGGCGTAGCCGGTTACCGGTCTACGGGCAGTCGCCTGCGTCACAGCTTGACGCCTAGCAGGACGCCCGTCGCCGCGCCGGTGACGATGAGATCCCACCGTCCGAGCGGGTCCGCGGCGCAGCCAGCCGGATGCGCATCCGGCACCGCGGTGTCCTTGGTCAGCTCCCGCCCGAGGTCGAGCGTGCGTATGGATGCACCCCCGTAAACCGTCGAATGCACCCTGCCTCTGGCCGCTGCGACTCCGTCCGCGCCGATCGGCCCGGTCGTCGCGAACAGGGGAGAGAAGTCCAGGGACTCGCCCCAGCGCGCCTCGAGGACACGGCACCCGTAGGTTTCCGCGAGGAAGACGCTGGATCGATCTTCCGAGAAACAGACGCCGTTCGGGAACAGAAGGCCCTCGGCCGACCGCGCTACAGTCCCATCGGGATGCAGCGTTGCAAGGTAGCCCGTCGGCTCGCTTCGCGAACTTCCGGGGCAGGTAAAAACGAGACTGCCGTCCGGATGGAAGGCCAGGTCGTTCGGCGCGTCGAGCGGCACACCGTCGATCGCGTCGATCATGACGGAAACCTCTCCGGTCAGTGGGTCAAGACGGCGCACCTGGCACCGTTCGGCATCGCAAAACCATACCGCGCCGTCGTGCCCGAGCGCGGTGCCGTTGGGCGCGCCGCCGACAATGTGCCGATGCAGCGAACCATCGCGAAGGTGGCCCAGTCGCCCGGCGCGGAGTTCGCTGAACCAGATCGACCCGTCGTCCGCGACCGTCGGTCCCTCCGGAAACTCCAGCCCACCCGCTATGACCTCGATCGCGCTCACTTCAGGTGCAATGTCACCAAGGCGACGAACTCGATCCCGTCTGGGATGGTAGTCACGAGCCGGAGCCAGTTCCCGAAGTGCGCGGCACGCATCGCCGTCACGTCCTCGGCGGACCCAGGAAGGAAAGCGGACACGCCCAAATCAGCCCAATGCATGCCGTCCGGCGAAATCTGGATCCGGGCATCGATTTCCTCGGGGGACTGACCGCCAAGGTTGCGGACGAAGAATATCGCCTCGCTCGCCCAGCCACACTCGACCGGTTCCGTTGCGACCTGGCCTGACCAGCGTTCGTTGCGGGCGACGACGATTGTCGCGTTCTCGCGCAGCATCCTAGAAATCACCCGAAAGGCAGACGGAATCGAGATAGAGAAACGCGCGCTTGTCGGTCGCCGTCTCCGCGAACATCGCTATGTTGAGCATGCACCACAGGTTCTTCATCGCGGGCATCCGCAAGGAGTCGAAACCGTCGAGGTCGAACACCCGGTCGTTGCACTGGAGCCGGCCCGCGGTCATCGAGGCGAGGTCGAAATCGAACCGAACGTAGTGCCAGTTCACCTTGGTCGCGATCTCGTTGTAGCAGAGCCGCTGGGCACCGCCCGGCAAGTCCTGCCAACCCTCGTCCCCCAAGTGGAAATGACTGACGGTGTCGCTGGTGTCCCCGATGTCCTCGATCGTCGGCGCTCCGGGCTTGAACTGCCACTTCTGCTCGAGCCTGCCATCGCGCGCGTTGAGGTAGCGCAGGTGGGGCATCACACGCTCGCCGCGGCCGCCCGACTGGTCGCCCGCCTGCAGGTCGAGAAGGAAGCCGACCGCCTTGATGTCCTTGTCGGAGAGCGCGAGCTCGCTCGCCTCCGGCTTGAACGTCATGTAGAATTCCAGGCGGATCGGACCGGGTTCACGGAATGTAAGCCGCTTGATCCCGACCGCCTGGGAGTCGCGACGCGCGCGCGTGGGGATCTTCAGCGCGTAGGTGCCGTCGACCGAGCCGTGCGTGCCCCCGTCCCAATGGCTCAGGTTCGACAGCATCGGGCCGTTGAGTTCGCGGTAGCCTGGAAGGATCGTGTCGAGTGAACCTTCGTAGTTCCCAACCAACTGGCTCCAGCCGCAATGCCCGCGGTCGAAGTCATCGAAGGCGATGATGCGGGGGAGCGGATCGAATCGGCTGAGCCGCGGGTCCGAGAGCGTCATGCCGCGAAGGACCGCCGCCGTCAGTTCGTCGGGGGTCACTCGCCGGCGCCCTGCCGGCCGGGACGGTGGCCCAGCGCCTCGGAGAGCTGGAGCGCCGCGGCGGCCACGAGCCCGCGCACCTCATCCAGGGTAGCGAGGTCGCTCCGCTGGGGCATGTAGGGCGTCGTCAGGACGGCCACGACATGACCGTTGCGGTCGCGCACCGGGAAGCTGAGGTTGATGATGCCCGGGATCCGCTCGCTCTGGCGCTCCTCGTATCCCAAGGCCTGGACTTCAGCCATCTTCGCCGAAAGCGCGGCCATCGTCCGCTCGTCGACGATCTGCCCCAGTTGCTGGAGAAGGGCGCGGCGCGCCGCTTCCGGCTGCATGGCGCAGAGGAGGAGCCCGGAACTGGTCTCCCACGCCGGGAACTGCGCGCCGAGGCGGACCGAGTAGCGGATCGGAAGGGGGGAATCGATCTGCGCGACGATGGTCACGTTCGTCCGGCTGAGGACGCCGAGATGGCAACTCTGGCCCGCGGCCGCAGCGAACTGCTCCATGACGGGCACCGCCACCGAGACCAGTGAACGAAGCGGAGGGTGCTCGTGCGAGAGGTGGAACAGCCGCATCGACAGCGAGTATGTATCGGAGGGTCCGCGCTCGATATATTCGCGCATCTCCAGATACTGGATGATCCGGTAGAGTTCTCCGGTGGATCGTCCAAGCGTGGCGGCGATAGACGTCAGGTTCAAGCCGGCGGGCGCGGCAGCGAGAAGCTCGAGGATCTCGAACCCCTTCTCCAGGGCGGGAACGTTATACCGCGTCAGCTTGGCCGGGTCGCTCTCTATTTCGGGCATCTCTCACTCGCGATGATTTGTTCTCGTATATGAGAAACTGGCAGCAAATTCTGCGGGCCGCAAGCTAGTTTTTAGTCGGCACCGGTGTATCTGACGAACCCTCTTGCCATTCTTTGAGAATCGTTTTTATATACGAGAAGAAGCCGCCGTAGCGTGGCGCTGATGGGAGGGAATGATGAAGAAGGCCTATCCACTGCTGGCTGGAAGCGCGCTGCTGAGCATTCTGGTGTGCGTCCCGGCTCAGGCTCAGACCGCCACCACCGCACCGGCCCAGCCGCAGGACCAGCCCGTCGACAGCGGCGAGATCGTCGTGACTGGTCTGCGCAGCTCGATCGCGCAGGCACTCGACGCGAAGCGCAACGCCGGCGGGATCATCGACGTCGTCAACGCCCAGGACATCGGCAAGCTGCCGGACCAGAACGTCGCCGAGGCGATCGGTAGGATTACCGGCGTCAACATCTCCCGGAAGGACGGCGAGGGAAGTGGCTTCACCGTGCGTGGACTTTCGCTCAACCGCGTCGAGATCAACGGTCGCTCGTTCGTAGGGCCGACGCAGGACGCCACCCCCGCGCTTGAAACCGTGAATCCCGAGATCTTCGCGGGCATCGAGGTGGCCAAGTCGCCTTCGGCCGACCAGGTCGAAGGGGCGATCGGCGCCACGATCAACCTCAAGACGCGTCGTCCGCTCGACACGTCGAAGAATATCTATTCCGGCCGCCTGCAAGCGGTCTATGCGGACATGATCAAGAAGACGGGCTTCCGCGGCTCGGGGTTGATATCGCTGCAGAATGACGCGGGAACCTTCGGCGTTCTCGCCGGCGCCGCCTATGGCCGCATCTACTCGGAGGACGAGGGGGTCACCACAAATGGCTGGGTCCGCACGAACAACATCGACGGCAACAACGACGGCACGAACGACGTCGGTCTGTTCCGGCCGAACCGGCTCTCGTCGCAGATCGAGCGGCGCAAGGACGACCGGCTGACGCTGAACGGGGCGATCCAGTGGCGTCCGGATGATCAGAACGAGTTCATCCTCGAAAGCACCTATTCGCGCTTCAAGCGTGCCCGCGACCTCAACTACTACCAGCTGCTGCTCAACGACAATGACGTAGCGGGCGCGACGAAGACGCTTTCTGATGGGACCGTCAGCGCCGCCACCCTGACGGGCGTAACGCTCCGACCGCTTGCCTACGATGCACCTTCGCTCCTCAAGACGTTCAACGTCGGTGGCTCGTTCAAGCACGAGTCCGGACCTCTGAAGATCACCGCGGACGCCTCATACGGCACGGGCCGGGGCTCCGAGAACCAGGCCGGCCTCTCGACCGGCGCGCCGTTCACCTACGTGATCGTGCCGCGCGCCGGAAACACCACCAACATCACCTACAACTTCGCGGCCCAACGCAACTTTCCGGACTATTCGCTGCAGACCAACTTCAACCAGAACGACCCCAACAACTACCAGCTGTTCTCGGTGTTCGACGGCGTCGCGATCTCGAAGAACCGGGGTTACGACGGACGGGTCGACCTTACCTACAAGCTGGACTCGGGCGTGCTCAGCAACATCAAGGTCGGCGGCCGATACGAGAACATCCGCCTCCAGTCTTCCGATCCTCAGTCGACGCCAGCCGCCGCCGCGCTGCTCGCAGCGGCCGACAAGAACGGCGATGGCATAATCACGCTGAACGAACTCCCCGCGGTCAGCTACGCCAACCAGTTCAGTGGCGGGTTCCTGTCGCAGATCGGCGGCAACTTCCCGCGCGACTTCCTGACAGGCGACGTCCTGTCAGTGGCGCTCGCGCGCCAGACGGTCGGCCTCGGAGCCCCGGCGCGCCAGCCGGCCTCGGAACGTCAGGTCGACCAGCGATCGCTTGCAGGATACGTCACGCTGAACTTGGCGGGCGACATCGGCGTCCCCTTCCGCGCGAACATCGGCCTGCGATACGTCAACACCCGCCGCGATGCGCGTGGCAACGCCGTCGCGACCGGCCCGACCGGAACGACGATCACACCGACCCAGCTCGTGCGCACCTTCAACAACTGGCTCCCGAGCGGCAACATCGCGTTCGACCTCAGCGACAAGCTCATCCTGCGCTTCGCCGCGTCAAAGGCCGTCGCCCGCCCGGCGCTGCGGGACGTCGCGCCAGGCATCACCGTGTCGCTCACGAATTTCACCGCGTCCTCGGGCAACCCTTCGCTCAACCCCATCGAGGCCAATCAATACGATGCGTCGCTCGAATGGTATTTCGCACCCGCGAGCATCCTGAGCGTCGCTGCCTTCCGGAAGGACCTCAGCACGTTCATCGTCCCCACGACCACCACGACCACCCTGGACGGCTATCCGCCCAGCGCGGCCAACCCCAGCGGACTGTTCCAGCTCAGCCGGCCGATCAATGGCACGGGCGGCCGGGTCCAAGGCGTGGAGGTTGGCTACCAGCACGCGCTCCGCTTCCTGCCGAAGCCGTTCGACGGCCTGGGTGTGAACGTCAACTACACCTACGCGGACAGCAAGACGCCGATCGCCGACCCGCTCGGTGGCGGCACACTGCCGGTGGTCAACCTGTCGAAGCACACGGTGAACCTCGTCGGCTACTACGAGGACAAGCTCTTCACCGCCCGGATCGCCTATTCATACCGGAGCAGGTTCCTGGTGTCGGTCGACAGCCTGGCGCTGGGCGGCGCCAAGTACCAGGACGGCTACGGTCAGCTGGATGCGTCGGCCACCATCAACCTGAGTAAGGCGTTCCGCCTGACGTTCGACGCGACCAACCTGACCAAGCAGTTCGAACGCCAATACAATGGCACGTCCAACCGGCTTACGCTCTCCATGGTCAACGACACCCGCTACAGCGCCGGCATTACCGCGGCGTTCTGATGTCAGCGCCCGCCGCGCCGGTCCTGATCCCGCCGCGCGGCGGGGTCGACATCGGCGACTACACCCTGCGCGACTTCGCGGCGAAGTGGATGTCCCAGCAGTGTGACCTCGCGCAGCTGGGATACCATCGGGCCGCGAACGACCGTCTCGTCGGCGATGGGGACGGTCGCGACCGCGTCGTCTTCATGGGCGACTCGATCACGGAATTCTGGGCGGCGATAGCCGAACTGGGGGGTGAGGGCTGGCGCGCCTTGAACAGGGGCATAGCCGGACAGAGCTCGACCCAGATGCTGCTCCGCTTCGGGGATGACGCCGTAGACCTCGCCCCACGGCTCATCATCCTGCTCTGCGGGACGAACGACCTGCGCAGCTACGCCGGAGCGCCGGGCATGATCGTCGATGTAGCCTTGGGTCACATCCGTCGCTCCGTCACGGCGATGGCCGACATCGCACAGGCGCGCGGCATCGCCCTTGCGCTGGCAACCCTCCCCCCGGTCGGCCGCCAGTTGGAGACATACCGCGACCCTGCCGGAATCCTCGAGGCGAATGGCTGGCTCAGGGAGTTCGCCGATACGCGGCGGCTGCGGCTGATCGACTACCACGCGGCGCTCCTCGACCAGGAGGGCTTCCTACCTCCCGAACTGTCCGATGACGGCGTTCACCCGAACGCCGCCGGATACGCGCGAATGCGGATCGCCCTTCAGCCGACGCTGGACGCGCACGGCTACCGCGCCACGGGCGACGAACATCAAGGGTAGAAGCCGGAAGGATCAATCCATGGAAGTGCGTTACCGCCCCGCGCCCGTCCCCCAGCAGCCGGAACGAAGCCTATCGCGCCGGACCGTCGTCGCGGCGGCACTTGGCACATCGGCCCTGGCCTATGCCGGCGTGCGCACAGGTATTTTCGGCCGAGATCCTACGACGAACGGAGCAATCAGGGTCGTGGACGGCGCGTCAAGCGGCGCGACTGCGGCGGAGGCCAGCGCGGCTGTGACGCCGGATGCCACCGCCTTCGCCAACCTCCTGAATCGCCACCGCAACATGCTCACCGGGGCGGGGAGCTACAACGAGGGCCAGGCGCCCTATGCCGCGCTGTTGCTGGCCCTCGACGCGCAGGTCACCACATACGGCAAGACCATGAACGTCGCCACGGGTCGGACATACCTTTGGAACGACACGGCATCCGGGGTGGGCTCCGCGAACATGACCGCCTCGTTCGTGCGGTTACGCGCCATGGCCATCCAGTGGGCGAGCCCGGGGTCCGCCCACTACGGCAGCACGAGCGTGTTCCAGAAGGTCACCCAAGGCCTCCAGTTCATGTCGGACAACGTCTACTTCGCGACGGCCAGCGAGGACAATACCTCGACGAACAACTGGTGGGACTGGGAGATCGGCTCCCCCTTGGCGGCTCTCGACGCCATCGCGGTCATCACCCAAAGCGCAAATGCGCCCAGCTACGCAACCCTGATCGCGGCGATCTACAGCCACGTTCAGTCCACAGGGCACCTCGAGGGCGCCAATGCGGTGTGGATCACCCGCGGGCGCCTGCTGAGGGCCATCCTCGCGAAGGACGGTGACGCGTTCGACCATGCCGTCGCGTCCATCAAGGCGCGCTTCGTCACCGTGGCGTCGGACGCCAACGGGTTCCGCGCCGACTACTCGTTCGTCGAGCACCGTCAGTCCGTCGCACATCCAGGTTACGCCTACACCGGCGGCTACGGGGTCGAGGCCTTCTTCCACCTATCCTGGATGACGTTCTTGGTGGGCGGCGCGGGCGGCGGGTGGCTCGCTCAGGGCGACTGGTCGATCCTGTTCAACTGGGCCCGCGGAGCCTTCGAGCCCCTCTTATTCCGTGGAGCGCTCCCCGGCGCCGTGATGGGGCGCAACGTGGCGCGCAACTACTATCCTGACCACTACGCCGGCGCGGTCTTTCTCGCCGGCATCGCGCTGGTCGCGGCGGTCAGCACGGGCAGCGACGCCGCCGATCTGCGATCGATGTTCAAGACTCAGGTGACCTTCGACACGGCCCGCGACTTCTTCACCTACGACGCGACGACGGGCATCGGAAATCTGACGATGTACATCATGTCGCTCGGGCTGAGGACGAAGCAGGACACGACCGTCGCGTCCCGCGCCGAGCTGGACAAGACGACGGTGTTCCCCGGCATGGATCGGCTGGCCCACCGGCGCCCCGGCTGGGCCTATGTGGTCGCGAACTGCTCGACGCGGATCGAGACCTACGAGGCCATCCTCCAGGAGAATGTGCACGGCTGGTATACCGGCAACGGCATGACCTACTTCTACAACCAATACGACCTCGCCCACTACATGGACGGGTTCTGGCCCACGGTGGATCCCAAGCGAATACCCGGGACGACCGTGGACACGCGGAACCGCGACCCCATCGAACTGGCCGCGAACCCCGGCGGAAGCGCGATCGTCGGCGGCGTGAGCGACGCGAACTGCGGCGTGGGCATGATGACCGTCAACACCGATAGCGGCACCGTGCAGGCCAAGAAGTCCTGGATATTCATCGGTGACCACATCGTGTGCCAGGGAAGCGGGATCACGAACACCGCCGGTTACCCGGTGGAGACCATCGTCGAGAACCGCAACATCGGCGCGAACGGGACGAACGCCGTCCAGATGAACACCGTCGGAGCCACGGTGCTATCGACCCTCGATGGCGGAGATCAGCAACTGGGATCGGCAAACTGGGTGCACATCGCCGGGGTGGGTGGATACGTGTTCCCCGCCGGGACGTCGAATCTCCGCGGCCTCCGCATCACGCGACGCGGCGCGTGGTCAGACATCAACACCAGGAGCGTCACGCCCACGGCCACCATCGAACGGCGATACCTGACGCTCTACCTGAGCCACGGGACGCCGACCAACGCCGCCTACAGCTACGTCTTCATGCCGAACGCCAGCGCGTCCGAGACCGCCGCCGCGTCGTCCAATGGCACGGTGATACGCCAGGCCAAGACCACGGCGCACTTCGCTGCGGCCAACCTCGGGACGCTGCAGGTGTGGGGGGCGGCCTTCTGGCAGGCGGACACGATCAACATCTTCACTGCAGACGCCCCAGTGGCCGTGATCGTGCGCCAGACGAACGGAAACATCGCAATCACCGTAAGCGACCCGACGCAGCTCGCCACAGGGACGATCACGGTCAGGGTGGCTATACCCAACAGCGGTATACAGTCACCGGCGGGCGGATCGGGCGTCGGCATATCGGTATCGCGCGATGCATCGTCGGCGACGATCTCGTTCAAGCCGAGCGAGCTCGGCATAAAGGGAGGCAACGCCCGCGTGGTGCTCTCACAATGACCGAAACGTCCATGATCCAGACCCTGAGATGGTTCGGTCCCCGCGACGCCGTGCGCCTTCAGGACATCCGTCAGTCGGGCGCCACGGAGGTCGTCACGGCGATGCACGAGATCCCCAACGGGGAAGTCTGGCCCGTCGAGGCGATCCACGACCGGAAGGCGATGATCGAGCGCGGGGGACTGGGCTGGACCGTCGTCGAGAGCCTGCCGGTGCACGAGCAGATCAAGACGCGGGGACCCCGGCGTGACGAGCTGCTCGACAACTACCGCGAGAGCCTTCGCAACCTCGCCGCAAGCGGATTGCGGGTCGTGACATACAACTTCATGCCGCTGCTGGACTGGACCCGCACGGATGTCGCCTGGGAGCTTCCCGACGGTGCCCGTGCGCTTCGCTTCGATTGGGACGCGCTGGCCGCCTACGACCTGTTCATCCTGGGGCGACCCGGAGCCGAGCCGGACTACTCTCCCGAGGTGATCGAGGCGGCGGAGCGACGCCTCGCGGCCATGTCGCAAGCCGAACAGGATTCCCTGGAGGGGACGATCCTGGCGGGCCTGCCCGGTAGCGAGGAGCACTTCACGTCGGCGCAGTTCCTGCAGGCGATCGGAACCTACGACGGCATCGACGCGGACCGGTTGCGCGCCAACCACCACGAGTTCGTCGCCGCGGTCGCGCCGATCGCCGAGGAGGTCGGCATCCGACTGGTCTGCCACCCCGACGATCCGCCCTTCCCGATCTTCGGCCTTCCGCGCGTGTTCAGCACGAGCGAGGACATGGCCGCACTGTTCGCGGCCGTGCCGAGCCCGGCCAACGGCGTATGCTTCTGCTGCGGATCGTTCGGCTCACGACCCGACAACGATTTGCCGGCGATGATGAGCCGCTTCGGCGAGCGCGTCGGCTTCGTGCACATGCGGTCGGTCAAGCTGGAAGGAGGCAACTCGTTCTACGAGGACGCCCATCTGGAAGGCGACGCGAACATGGTCGAAGTCATGCGTCAGCTCGTTTCCATCCAGCGCGGCGAGCACCGCCGGATCCCCATCCGTCCCGATCACGGGCACCAGATGCTCTACGACCTCGACCGCCCCTCCGCGCCTGGATACTCCCTGCTCGGCCGGATGCGGGGGCTTGCCGAGCTGCGCGGCTTGGAACGGGGCATCGCGCACCTGCTAGGGCCGATCTGACGAATGTCCGGAAGGATCATGGCGTTCGGCGAGGTCATGCTGCGCCTCTCCCCGCCCCGCCGGGAGCTTCTGCTGCAGTCTCCTCACCTGGACGTGTGGGTGGCGGGCGCGGAGGCGAACGTCATCACACAGCTCGCGCGGCTCGGGCACGACGCGGGCATCGTCACGCGTCTGCCGGACAACGACCTCGGCCAAGCGGCGCTGAGAACGCTTCGCGGCCATGGCGTCGAGACGGGTGGCGTGGTGCTCGGCGGCGAGCGGATGGGGCTCTACTTCGTCACGCCTGGCGCAGGGGCTCGCAGCACCGACGTCATCTACGACCGCGCGGCATCCGCGTTCGCCGAGGCGGCGGCAGACACCTGGGACTGGGGCCGACTGCTGCAAGGCGTCGGCCGCCTCCACCTCTCGGGCATCACGCCCGCTCTCGGGCAGGCGCCGGCCGACAACGCGATCGCCGCCGCCCTCGCGGCAAGCGAGCGCGGGGTGCCAGTATCCTTCGACGGGAACTGGCGCGGCAAGCTGTGGGCCCGCTGGGACGGTGACGCGCGGACGATCCTCGGCCGCATCGTTGAGCATGCCGACATCCTGTTCGGGAATCACCGCGATGTCGCGCTGCTCCTCGGGCGCGAGGCGTTCGAGGAGTGCGACGGCTCCCGCGACCAGACCGCCGCGAACTTAGCGTTCGAGGCGTTTCCGAAACTGCGGGCTATCGCCTCGACCCAACGGGATTTCACATCGAGCGGTGGCCAACGACTCTCAGCCCGCCTGTTCCGGCGAACAGGGCGCGCGAGCGATGCGTCGATAGACATCCATGACGTCGTGGACAGGATCGGCAGCGGCGATGCCTTCGTCGCGGGGGTCATCGATGGACTTTCAACAGGAGCGGAGGACGCGGCTGCCCTCAGGGATGGACTGGCGCTGGCCGCGCTCAAGCATTCCCTGCCGGGAGACGCCTCGCTCTTCTCGAGGGCGGACATCGAAGCAGTGTTGGCGGGCGTGCGCGATGTGCGCCGCTAGGCTCCCGGGCCACCTCGCCAGCGGATCTCGAGTTTTTTGATGAGGCGGACACATGAAGGATCTCGACGATCAGCTCTTCGTCGTCGCGGGCGCTACCGGGAACGTCGGCGAGGGGATCGTCCGCTCGTTGCTGGGACACGGCGGTCGGGTGGCCGCGATCGGTCGCGACGCCCGGAAACTACGGGTACTTCGCGAGCAGCTGGCGCCGGCCCAGCGGGGCCGGCTGATCGACGCTGTCGGCGACATCGGCACCTTCGATGGCGCCGCAGATCTCGTGGAGAAGATAGCGGAACGGCACGGAGCCATCAGCCATGGCGTCGCCAGTCTCGGCGACTGGTGGCGGGGCCGCCCGGCCTGGGAGGTGACCGAAGCCGAGTTCGACAGGTTCTACGTCGGCACCTCGCGCCTGCACTTCGCGTCGATGCGCGCCATAGTGCCGAGACTCTCAAGCGGCGGCAGTTACACGATGCTGGCGGGCCTGTCGGCGATCAAGCCGATCGCGAACCTGTCGCTCATCGGCATGCAGGCCGCGGCGCAGGTCATGCTAGGTCGGGAGGTCCAGATCGATGCGGACGATCGCGTCCGGATCTACAACCTTGTGCTCGGCTTCGTGATCAACCGCGCGCGGCCGGACGGCGACGCTGGCTGGCTCCGGGCGGACGAGGTCGGCGATATCGTGGCGAGGTTGGCCGCCTCGGGCTCGCGCGGTCGGCTCCTGCGGGCGGATGACCGCGACACTGCCGAGGCGTCGCTGGCCGAGGCCGGCGCCTGATGCGCAAGGTGGAGCTCCTCGACGATGCGACACGCCCGAGCGCGCCGCGACTACCTGGCGTCTCTACCGAGCAGCGCCGGCACGGGCGGCAACTCGCCATGATCCACCGGCTGCATCTCGCGCAACTGGCCGAGGTGCGACTGGCGATGGAACAGGCGCAGAGCAACTCGGCGCACGCAGCGCGCGTGCAGGAAGCGGTAGCCTCGCTAGACATGATCGCGAGCTTCCGCACGTTCGGCAACCTGTGCGGCCGCGAGTGCCAGGCGCTCACCTATCACCACCGCAGCGAGGACCGGGAGATCTTCCCCCTCGTTCGGCCGGTTGACGAGGGCGTCGCTCGGGTCGTCGACCGCCTCGTCGCGGAGCACGCGGTGATCGAGGCGCTACTGGAGAACCTCGTCACCAGTGCGCAAGCGCTGGTTGTCGAGCAATCGACGTCCGCCTTCGAAGCGTTGCGGGACACGTTCTCCACCCTTGAACGAGTGGTGCGCTCCCACTTCGCCTATGAGGAGGTCGAGCTCGAGGAGGCGATCGGGCTGGCCGCCGTGCCCTTCTCCTGATCCGTCCCCGCCACTGCATAAGCCACCACGACTAAGACAGCCGTCGCGGCTTTGTGCTCTTGGCGACGGTGCCACCCTATCCTTTGCTCCGGACTCGCCGGGCCACCACAGCGACAATTTGTAACCGCACGCGCTGATCGAGCGAACCACCTTCCCGAAACGGGGAGACAGGACATGGAGCCTAACCGGTCGTCGCGCATCCATCTCGGACCTGGGGCATTGGCCGGCGCTCTCTCCCCTATCGAACGGAGCGAAGCAGTGGGTCCGCCGGCCGGCAGGCGCCGGTCCGCCGGTCACAGGATGGCCGCCCGCCTCCTGCTCTGCGCCCTCCTCGCGCCGGCGGCAGGTTGCGGCGGGTCGGGACAGGGCAGCGCTCCAGGTGTGCCCACGTCCACGCCATCGCCAACACCGTCGCCGAGCCCGACCCCCTCTCCGACGCCGGGCGCAGTGGGCACCGCGCTCACTCCAGAGCGCTGCTGCGACGGCGTCTTCACGGACGCCTCCGTCGCCGGACAGCACGTCTGGCAGACTTCGGCTTTGGCCGGCTATCTCTACTTCAAGATCCCCGCCTCGATCGGGGCCACTGCGGGAGAGCCACTCTACGTCGCGGTGCAGTATTACGACGATGGATACACCAACAGGCTGGGCTACCAATATGACGGCTCGGTCGCTTTCGCCACGCCCGAGGTGACCGCCCACTCGTCCTTCTCCAACAGTCTGACCTTCCAGACCGGCTATTTCGCCATGATCGCGCCCTCCCTCCAGAAGCGGGAGAACGGCGGCAACGACTTCCGGATCTTCGGGATGAACGGGCCGCTGTCCGTCGCCAGCGTGAGGATCAGCAAGACGCCGTTCCCGGACGGGACGTTCCAGTTCGCGTTGACGAAGCCTTGGCTCGACCGCTTCCCCGCGCCGTCGACCGACGCCACGACGCTCAAGGGCAGGACCGTCGCTGGCTACCAGGGGTGGTTCAGCTGCCCGAACGACGTCAACGACCAGGGCTGGGTCCACTGGTCGGAAACCGTGCCGTTCAGCGTGCCGACGATCCCGACCTGGCCGGACGTGTCATTCTACCCGGCCGACTCGAGCGTCGCGGGCGCGCGCTGCCAGGCGGACCAGGTCAGGACCGCGTCGGGACAACAGGCCTACGTATACTCCTCGAGCAACCCCGACGTCGTGGAGCGCCATTTCGCCTGGATGAAGCAGTACGACATCGACGGCATCTTCCTGCAGCGTTTCCTCGGCGGCGGGAACGTGCCGGGCCGACGCCCGGAATGGGTGCTGGGGAACGTCCGCAAGTCGGCTTGGGTCAACGGGCGCATCTGGGCGATCGAATACGACGTGAGCCAGCTCACCAACGCGAACGTCGTGGCGACCATCGAGGCCGACTGGAAATGGCTGAACGACGCCGCGCGCATCCGGGGTGACGGCAACTACGCGCGCAACGGCGGCAAGCCCGTCGTCGCGATCTGGGGCCTGGCGTGCCGCGCGGGATACACTCCGCAGACCGCCGACACGCTGCTCGACTTCTTCAAGAACGACCCGAACTACGGCGGCAACTACGTGATCGGCGGGATCTGCAACCAGTTTCGCAACATGACGGACTGGACCGCGCACTTCCGCCGCTACGACGGGCTGCTCGTCTGGCAGCCCCAGGTCAACGGGGCCGACCGCGCGCTGTTCGCCTCGTGGGGTGTCGACTGGTATCCCCACGTCTGGGCGGGCCACCACGAGGGCGGGCAGGAATACTGGAACAACACCTACGACGTCGTGGCGAACGGCGCGGACCGCTACTTCATCGGCATGTTCGACGAGTATGGCGAGGACACCGCCATCATCCCCACGAGCGACGACCCGCCGGCCTTCAATCCCCCCATGCTGACGAACGAGGGCAAGCCGGCGACCTGGTGGCTGCAGCTGAGCGGTTACGGCAGGAAGATGATGCTTAGGCAGATCCCGCTGAGCAGGACGATGCCGACACCGGGATGACCCGGACGGACTCCCCCCGATCAGCCCGCCGTCATCTCACCGCGTCCGCCGCCGGACGGCGGCCCGTCTCGACCCAGAGGCGCAGCGCCCGCCAGGCCGACGCGGTCTGCTCCGGCGAGAACCCGCAGTGCGCGTAGCCGGTTAGGCCGCCGGGCACCGGCAACGGCACCTTGACGCCGGGCACGACATACTGGGCCAGGAGCCTCGAGTTGCCGGCCTTCGCGACGATGCGCCCGAGCGAGAGGCTCTGCGCGTAGGGCACAAGGGAGTCGATCCGGTTGTGCACCGTGACAAGCGGCACAGCGAAGCGTCCGGTCGCCTGGTGCCAGCGCCTCGCGTTGGCGACGGCGGCCGGGTCTGCCGTCAACCGCTGCACGCCCTTGTTGAACGCGTCCGCCTCCCCCGGTCCGAACTCGGGGCTGGCGTAGACCTTGCCGACGTTTCCGTAGACGTTGCCGCCCAGTGTCGCACGGAGGTCATCCTCGCCCAACGCGGCCGTCAGCAGCGGGAACGCGAACGACGCGCGCTCGGGTTCGAAGGCGCCGATGGACGCCACCTGCCGGATGATCCGCGCCTCCCGGCCGGAGGGGTCTGCCTCCGCCGCCCGGAATAGGGCCAGGACCGGGGAAGCAATGCGGAAGGCCTGGGTCAGGCGGAAGGCCTCCGGGCTCGTCCGATCACCGGCGGGGGGCTCGGCCGGCAGCGCCGACCGGTCTAGCTCCCTCCACCCTGGCAGCGCATACGGGGTGCCCCTGGTCAGGAATTCGTAGGCGGCGCGCATGTCCGTCAGCGCGCCGAACTGGCTTTCCCAACCGTCGGTGACACCGCACGCGGAGATCGCGCCTGCGAAAGCACGCGGGTGCTGCTCGATGAGCGAAAGGACGACGTTCCCGCCCATCGAGGCCCCGGCCAGAAGCGTCCGCCTGGTCCCGAGGCGGGTCAGGAAATCCCTGAGACGCATGGTGTTCACGGTCGCCGATTGAACGCCCATGCCAGCCTTGTCGTAGGCCGTCTGACCGGCTGCGTAGCCATCGCCGTAGGCGTCCTGCAGGATGCCGACGTCACCGACCGCCTTGGATAGCGGATCCTCCGCCACGGTCACCGGCGTGCCCGGCGTCGTGTAGCCATGAAGGAACAGTAGCGCTCCCCTGTTCCAGTTCCGCGGGAAGGCGACAGCGAATTGCCGCCCTTCGAGCCGGCCCCCGAGCACGAAGCCACCATTCGGTGCCGGCCTCGTCGCCACGTCGGTCGCGCCGAGCGCCTTCGCCCGAGCCACGAGATCCGCTTGGGCGGGCGCCAATGCGGGCCCGTCCCCCGCGGATGCGCCCGTGGCGGCGAGCACCGCGCCGGCGACGAACCCTGCCGCATTCCGAGCGACCCGAACGAACCTCTTCCGCATTCTTATCTCCATTCTCTATGAGCCGACCTCAGCCGTGTGGTGCGTCCTGCCGCAGGATCGGGGCGGTCGAGACGCCCAGGCGGGAGTCCGCGAGCCCCACGTAGAGCCACCACTGGTCCCGGAACGCGACGAGCCCCTCGGCGAACACGACGTTGCCGACCTGCCCTAGCGCCTCGGCTGGATCGATGGACAGGAACGGCCGCTCAAGCCTGCCCGTCACCGCCGTGGGTGAGGCCGCATCGAGCAGCAGTTGGCCGGGCTGGTATGCGAACGGCGGGATCCCCTCGGCTCCGTCGATCATGTGGTTAGCGCCGTTGTAGATCAGCACGATGCCGTGGTCGGTGAGCACGGCCGGCGGTCCCGGCTCGGTGAGCAGGGAGTCGAAGCGCGTGCGTCGCGGTCCCGCGACCGGGAGCAGCCCCTGAGGGCCCGGCACGCGGTCGAGGTGCCAGTTACCCATCGGTCCGGGAGCGGCCGGGTCCCAAGTCAGATATTTGTCCGGCGAGGTCTCCATCTCGACCGGCGTCCAGTGGATAAGGTCGGTGGAGGTCGCGGCGTAGACCATCCCCTCGCCCCAATACATCCAATAGCGGCCGGCGATAATGGCCGCGACGAGCTTGCCCTCCGCCAGTTGCGTGACGATCGATCCGGCCTTGGTGGGTCGCCGAACATAGGGCGTCTGCGCGAAGGCAGGGCCGTGCTTCTCCCAATGGATGAGATCCGTGGAAGTCGCCACGAACAGGCAGCCGACCTTGCCGTCGAACGCGGTGTAGGTGCACACGAACGTCCCATCTGGGGCTTGGACCAGCCTCGGATCCTCAAGGCCCCCGGGCCATTCCCATGCCTGCCAGCGATCGTCGCCGGGGGCCAGGACCGGTTCCGCCGCGAGTTCGAAGGCGTAGCCGTCCTCGCTGGTTGCGAGCCCTATGCGGGATGTGCCCGCGTAGCGCCCGACATGGTCCTCCGCGCGGACCAGCAGGCAGATGCGGCCGTCATGCACTACGGCGCCCGGATTGAAGGCGTCCTTCGCCGCCCACTCCACGGGCCGGCCGGCAAGTGGGCAGGCGAACTCCAGCAGAGCGCGGTCCTCAAGGACTCGGCGCGGCGGCGAGAAGGGGCCGATCGCCCAATCGGGCGCGCGTTCGTGCATTGGCTAGGCTTTCATGATCGGAGCGGGTTCAGGTAGTGTAAAAGGTTCTGGCCTCGCCGCTGTCGACGCGATCGACACCACGGTCCCGGACTGGGCGGACTGATCGAGGCCGAGCAGCACTTCGAGGACATGGTAGGCCAGCTTGCCGCTCGCCCGCGGCGGCCGGCCGCTCGCCAGACCTTCGACCATATCGAGGAGGCCGAGCCCGCGGCGGTCGCCGAAACGGAGGGGGGTGTCCGGCCCGACCGGACCGCCGGTCACGGGGTCGGTGCCGCTCACGAGGCGCGCGACGGCGTGCGCGAGCGAGGCGTCGTCCATGCCGGCCGACGACGGGTCCGCGCCGAACGAAGTCCATTCGCGTCCGTCACGGGTAAAGCTGTTCCGCCCCTCGAACCGGTTCGGGTCCGGGGCGGTCAAGGTGCCCGCATCGCCATAGAGCTCGATCGGGGGACGAGTGTGGGCGACGACGTCCCAGGACACCGAAAGCGAGACATTGGCGCCGTTCGCGAACAGCAGCGATCCGGTCACCGTCGTAGGGACGTCGACCGCGATGCGCTGGCCCTCCCGGCCGGGGGCTGAAGCCACCCGCTCGGACCTGGGCGTCGTCGCCGTCGCGCTCACCGAGGCCACGGGTCCGAGCAGGTTGACGAGCTGCGTCACGTAGTAGGGGCCGACGTCAAGCAAGGGGCCGCCGCCCGGCGCGAAGAAGAAGGCGGGGTCGGGATGCCACGCCTCCATCCCCCTGGTTCCGAAGGCGACCGATCCCCCCACGACCCGACCGATCGCGCCCTCGTCCAGCAGTCTCCTGCTCGTCTGCTGGCCCTCGCCCAGGAACGTGTCGGGCGCGCAGCCGATCGACAGTCCGCACGCCTCCGCGAGACAGAGCAGGTCGGCGGCGTCCGCGAGGGAGGTGGCGAACGGCTTCTCGGAATAGAGGTGACGGCCCGACGCCAGCACCCGTCGGCCGAGCGCATGATGAACGCCCGGCGGCGCCAGGTTCACCACCACCTCAACGCCTGGATCGTCGAGCAGTCCTTCGACGCTCGTCGGGCGGCCGCCGTAGCGCGCGGCTTGCGCCTGGGCTGATACCATCGTCCGGCTCGCGAGCGCGACCAGCTCCAGGCCCGCCTCCCGTGCGATCGTGCCGAGGTAGGCATGGCTCACCATGCCGCAGCCGATGACGCCGATGCCCGTCATGGCACGAGCGCCGAGCCCGAAGCCTCCGCCGCGGTCGCACGGCGCCGCATGAGGTCCGACTGGATGACGGCATGGCTGCCGGCGTCGAGCCGGTAGAGGAACGTCGCGAGGATCGATCCCAGGTAGAGGATGCCGGCGCCCGGTCCGTAGAAGAATCCCAGCCAGAAGGTGGTGTGCGGGGGCAGCACGACGGCGGCGCCGCCATGCTGCGCTACGTCGGTTGGGAAGGCAATGAGCTGGAGGACGAGGCCGGCGATGAGTGCACCCGCTCCCGCCGCCGCCTTGCTCGCGAACGCCCATCCCGCGAAGTAGAGGCCCTCGCGGCGTGCGCCGAACAGGTGCTCGTGCTCGTCGGCGGCGTCCGCCATCATCGAACCGAACGCGATCGCTGCCGCCGCCATCAGCGCGCCGCCGACGAAAACGATGGCGGCGATGGTCCAGACGAGCGGGTCGCCCTCGAGGGTCAGCACGCCAAGGAGCCTCAGCCCGGCCGGCAGCGACTCGGACACCGCAAGACCGATAAGGCCAATGAGCAGCACGGTCCGCTTCTCCAGCCGCTTGAGCAGCGGACCGGCCAGCGGTGCCCCGAGCAGCAGCCCGGCGAACGTGCCAAGCGTGACGAGCTGGGTCTGGCCTGGGGTGAAGCGCCAGAAGAAGGTGTTCACGTGAAGCCCGAGCGTCGCGTGCGTGCCGAGCCCCGAGAAGAACAGGAGTGCGCTCCCGAACAGTATCCGGAATGACCGGTTGCGGAACACTTCACCCAGTTCGCGCCAGACCCGGACATGCAGGCCGCCTTCGTCGGCGACCGGCGGATGCTGCCGGTCCAGCGTGCGCGCGACGACGCGGGCGGCCACGAGGCCGCCGACCACGAATATGAGGGCCAAGGTAATCGCGAACGGCGTGTAGCCCGCCCGGTTCAACGTGCCCTTGGGCCCGGATAGGAAGAAGCCGAAACCCAGCATGATCGCGACCAGCGTCCCGAGCATGCTGACGCCCCAGCGCCAGGCGACGATCGAGGAGCGCTCGGCATAGTCGTCGCTCAGCTCCGCCCCGACCGCCGAATAGGTGAGGATGAACAGGGACATGCCGATACGGAGGAGGATCGACAGGGTCGTCACCAGGGCGAACAGGGGCCAAGTGGAAAGGCCTGCAGGCAGCGAGAAGATCGCGACGAACAGCACGGCCACCATCGGCAGACCCGCGAGCATGAACGGTAGGCGGCGGCCTAGCCTGGAGCGCCAGCCGTCCGAGGCCGAGCCGATCAGCGGGTCCATCACGGCATCGACGACGAGTCCCGCCGCGAGTGCGATGCCCGCGAGTCCACCGGGAAGGCCGCAGACCGTCGTCACGTAGAATAGGAGGAATATGCCGAGCGACTGGCTGACGATGCCATCGAGCGCGGAGCCCGCCGCGTAGCCCAGCTTCTGGCCGAACGGCAGTGGGGGCCGTGCCGTCACGTGGAAATCCGCCGACTTTTCATGTCACTCTCTCCTGCTCACCGTCCGGGTCTTCGCCCGATACGTCGCTGACGATACAGCAAAACCGCGGCGCCACAACAAAAAGGATATACGTTCTGTAACTTTCCTGATAGCGACTCGGATCGAAAGACGGCGACGACCGTCGCAAGGAGAGGGACATGACCATGAAGGGAACGCGCACCATCGCGCTGCTCGCGGCATCGACAGCGTTGATCGCCATCGCGAATTCGGCCCACGCCCAGGACGCGCCTGACGCGACCGCCCAGGCGGCCACGCCGGCCGATGGCCAAGCCGACATCGTCGTCACCGCCAACAAGCGCGAGGAGCGCCTGCAGGACGTGCCGATCACGGTGACCGTCGTCGGTGGGGAGCAGCTCTCGAGGCAGAACGTCAACGAGGTCACCGACCTGACCCGCAGCGCACCCGCGCTCAATTCCGCCGGTCCGTTCGGCGCGCTGAGCATCCGCGGCGTGGGGTCGATCTCCTTCGCGCGTTCGGCGGAAGGGTCGGTCGGGGTCGTCGTCGACGGCGTCGCGCTCGCCAACACCTCCACGAACCCGCCGCAGCTGTTCGACGTGGCGCGGGTCGAGGTTCTCGCTGGTCCACAGGGCACGCTGTTCGGCCGCAACTCTTCGGGCGGCGTCGTCAACGTGGTGACCGTGGACCCGGACCCGACCAAGTGGGAGGTGATTGCGCACGGCGACGTCGCGACCCGCAACAACTACATCGGCCGCGCCGTCCTCAACGTTCCGGTGGCAGACAACGCGGCGCTGCGGTTGTCCGGCTCCTATAGCCAAGCGCCCGAGAACCAGTTCAACCGGTTCGACGGCACCTACTTCCGCAGCATCGGCAAGAGTGTGCGTGGCCGGTTCAAGTGGGATCCGATCCCCGACCTGACGTTCAACCTGATCGGCGACTACAGCCGGTTCGACCGTCGGGGCGGGTCCCCTTGGACGGTCTACCAGTCCACTCCCGGCAGCCTGCTTTCGCAGCGTCTCGCCGCCTGCGGCGTAAAGGTCGGACCGGAGAACCAGGAGGGCTGCACCGACGGAGGCAACAGGGGCTTCTTCGAGACCTACGGCTTCTCGGGGCAGGTCGACGCGAAGATCGGGAGCCTGACGCTCACCTCGATCAGCGCCTACCGGTCGTTCCAGTCCGGCTCGAGCGGGTCGGACGCGGACAGCGTCCCAATCGACCGACTCAACCTGAACGCCTCGCCGACCAAGATCCGGAATTTCAGTCAGGAGTTCCGACTGACATCGCCGACCGGTGGGCTGATCGACTACGTCCTCGGCCTCTACTACTTCGACAGCAAGCTCGACGGCAGCAACCTGCAGAAGGGCAACATCCTCGCCGACCTGCCTCTGGTCGGCGCCTGCCCCTTCAGCGCCCTCGGTCTCCCGGCGACGCTCTGCGCCCTGCCGGTCGGCCAGACGCTGAACACCTCATCGAGCACGACGAGTTACGCGGCCTTCGGCAACGTGACGGTCAACGTCACGCACGGACTGCGCATCCTGCTGGGCGCGCGGTATGGCAACGAGAGCGTAGATGCGCGCACGACCGGGGCCCTGATCCCCGGCGCCCTCACGGGCATCCAGAGCGTCGCGCCGATCAACGCCTCGGTCAGCGACACCTACTTCTCCTACCGAGTCGGAGCCCAGTTCGACGTCACGAAAGACGTGATGATCTACGGCACCTACACGCGCGGATATAAGGGGCCTTCCGTCAACGACCAGAGCGGCAGCGGGCGGATTCCCGCCCTGGTCCAGCCCGAGATCCCGCATGCGGGCGAGGTCGGCCTGAAGGCGAACCTGTTCGACGGCCGCCTGACGGCGAGCCTCGCCGGGTTCTACAACCGGATCGACAACTTCCAGGCGCAGTTCTTCGACCCGACCGCGGGCGCGTTCATCTTCGGCAACGCGCCCCGGCTCACGACCAAGGGCGTCTCGCTCGACATCATCGGCCGACCCGTCCGGGGCCTGACGCTCAACGTCGGCGCCGTCTACAACAACGCGCGATATGGCGACGGCTACCGCGTCGCCTGCGCCCAAGGCCAGACCGCGGCGCAGGGCTGCATCACGCTCGCGCCCGGCGTCACCGTCGACGACGCCGGGGGCAACCGGCTGATCGGGTCGCCCGAATGGAAGGTCACGGGCTATGCCGAATACGGGACGGGCCTCGGCGGCTCCCTGGACGGGTTCGTCGCGGCGGACGTCGTCTACACCTCGCGGATCAACTTCGACGCGGCCTACAGCCCGCAGAACGCGAACGCGCCGGCGGCGATCTTCGGCGGACGTCTCGGCATCCGGACAAGCGACAAGCGCTATGGCATCTCGGTCTTCGCGCGGAACCTGTTCGACGTCTACCGACCGGTAGTGAGGTTCGCGACACCTACCGCGCGCCAGCAGCTCGACGGACTCTCGTTCTCGCAGATATCCGGACCGGAATCGCGGCGCACCGTGGGCGTCTCGCTCGACGCCAAGTTCTAAAAGGGGGCAGGTGCGGCGACCCCGGTCGCCGCACCTGATTTTTTGACCATGAACCAGCCTGCCGATCCACGCGCGAAGCTGCCATCCTCGATCTCGGCCGAGGCGACCGCGATCCTCCAGCCGATCGCCGCGATGCTGGCGGCGATGCCGTCCCGCGAACCGCCAGAGACCCTAGAGGACTTCGACGCGGCCGCCGCCCGCGGCGAGGCCTTCGCGGCGGCTGCGACAGCCGCTCCGCTCGCCAAGCTCGCGCCGAGGACCGACGAACTGGTCGTCAACGGCACGCCGGTGCTGCTCGTGCGCCCGTCGGACGTCGATGAGGATGCGAGCCCGCTCGTCTACATCCACGGCGGGGGATTCGTCAGCGGTTCGGCGAAGGCGAACCTGCTCACGGCGGCAGTCGCCGCCACCACCACCGGGCGGACAGTCTATTCCGTGGACTACACACTGGCACCGCACGCGGACTGGCGGCGCATCCTGGATCAGGCCGTGTCCGCTTGGTTGGGCATCCTCGACCGTCACGACACCGCTCCCGGGCTTTTCGGCGACTCCGCCGGGGGATGCATCGCGGCGGCAACGACACTGCTCTTGCGCGACCGCGGCATCACGCTGCCCTCCGCCCTCGTCCTGCTTTCGCCGGTAGTGGACATGAGCGACACCGGCGACACGCGGGAAACGCTCCAGGCGGTTGACTATCTCGATCGCCGCACGCTCGCTCCAGCGAAGCGCGCCTATGCGGATCAGGCGGACTGGAGGAACCCGCTCGTCTCGCCGATCCACGCCGACTTCAACACGGGCTTCCCGCCCACACTCATCCAGGTCGGCACTCGCGAAGTGCTGCTCAGCGACGCCGTGCGCCTCCACCGCAGGATCGCCGCGGCCGGCGGGCGGTCGCGGCTGGAGGTCTACGAGGGGATGCCGCACGTCTTCCAGCCGCTGCTCCACGAGGCACCCGAGGGCCGCGAGGCCTGGGCGGAGATGGCAGCGTTCTGGCGGGAACACCTCCGATGACGGCGGGAATGCTGGTGCCGCCACCGCCGCGACCAGCTAGTGTGCGGCGCATGGACACGATCGACAAAAAGGCGCCCCGCCAGCGCCGCCCCCAGGCCGAGCGCAGCGCGGAAACCCGCATCAAGCTCATCGAGGCGGCGATCACCTGCCTCAACGCGACCGGCTACAGCGCGACCACCGTCTCCACCGTCGCGGAGGCGGCAGGCGTCAGCCGTGGGGCAATGACGCACCAGTTCCCGGCCAAGACCGACCTCATGCTGGCGGTCGTCGCGCACGTGTTCGAGGAGGACTCGGCGTTCTACGCCGAGCGCATTGCCAACATGGACCCCCATCAGTTCCTGCTCGAGCTGCCTGAGATGATGTGGGGCGTGATCAGCCGGCCCGCCGGCATCGCCGTCATAGAGATCATGATGGCGACGCGCTCCGACCCAGTCCTCGCGACCCAGCTGCGGGAGCTGCAGAGCGGCATCGACACCCGGGCCCACCGCTGGAGCGGCGAGCGCATGCGCGCCGCCGGCTTCGAGCCGCATCCCGATGGCGAGGCGATCCACGAGGTGTTCGTCGCGGCCGTGCGCGGCCTCGCGATCGAGGCGACCTTCATGGACAACCGCGAGAGCGTGCGGCGTTCCATAGCCGTCCTGTCGGCCGTGCTGCGTCAGCTCTACCCCGCACTCCAGTCCGACAAGCCGAGGAAGTAAGCGTTGACCGACACCCCCCGCCGAGAAGCGCCCGAAGGATTCCTGTGGGGGACCGCGATCTCCGCCCACCAGAGCGAGGGCAACAACGTCAACTCGGACGCCTGGCTGTGCGAGAATGTGACGCCCAGCCTCTACGCCGAGCCGTCGCGCGACGCCTGCGACAGCTACCACCGCTTCGAGGAGGACATCGCGATCGCGGCCGACCTCGGCTTCAATTGCCACCGGCTCGGCATCGAGTGGGCGCGCATCGAACCCGAGCCAGGCAAGTTCTCGACCGCCGAACTCGACCATTACCGGCGCGTGCTCGACGCGTGCCACGCGCGCGGGCTCAAACCGATGGTGACGTTCAACCACTTCACCGTGCCGCGCTGGTTCGCGGCGCGTGGTGGCTTCGAGGAGGCCGACAGCGCCGACCTGTTCGCGCGCTTCGCCGAGAAGGCCACCGATCGTCTCGGAGACCTGATCGCCTACGCCACCACGTTCAACGAGGCTAACATCCAGCGGCTCGTCGCCCAGCTGCGGCGCCGGGGTCCGCAGGTCGGCGGGGCGATCGACGCGATGACGGCGGCGTGCGCGCGGGCATGCGGGTCCGACCGCTTCTCCTCGCTACTGTTCGCGCCCGTCGAGACGACCGAGGCCAACCTGCTCGACGCGCACGCGCGGGCGTCGGCCGCGATGAAGGCGGCAACGGGCAACTTCCCCGTCGGCCTAACGCTCACGATGCAGGACGTGCAGGGCGTCGGCGAGGGACATCAGGCCGAAGCCATGATCGAAACGCTCTACGGACCGTGGATCGAGGCGGCGAAGCGCTCGGACTTCATCGGCGTCCAGACCTACACCCGCGTTCGGGTCGGACCCGAAGGACCGCTTCCCCCGCCAGAGGGCGCGGAGCTCACCGGCGCGCACTACGAGTTCCACCCGCAGGCGCTGGGCGGCACGATCCGCTTCGCTCACGAGCGGATCGGCCGGCCGATCTATGTCACCGAGAGCGGCATGTGCACTGACGACGACACACGCCGGATCGCCTACATCGACGCCGCGCTCGCCGAGGTCCGGCAGTGCCTGGCGGACGGGATCGACGTCCACAGCTACATCTGCTGGTCGCTGCTCGACAATTTCGAGTGGACGCGGGGCTATGGGGAGCGGTTTGGGCTGGTCCACGTCGATTACGAGACCTTCGAGCGCACTCCGAAACCCAGCGCGAGGCATCTGGGCGGCATCGCCCGGTCGGGACTGATCTGATGGCGCGGGACCTCCAGCCGGCAGCTCCCGAGGATGTCGGCCTTTCGACCGCGGGCCTGGATGCGATCGATGCCGCCGTGCGCGAGCACATCGAGGCGGGCACGCTGGCCGGTGCGATCACGCTGACCGCGCGGCACGGCAAGACCGCACGGCTGTCGTTGATGGGGCTGAAGGACATCGCCAGCGGCGAACCGCTCGCCGAGGACACGATCTTCCGCATCTTCTCCATGACCAAGCCGGTCACCGGGGTCGCGATGATGATCCTGCACGACGAGGGGCTCTGGCGCCCCGACGACCCGATCGCAAAGCATCTGCCCGAGCTGTCGGGACTGCGCGTGCTGACCGGGGTCGACGCGGACGGCGGAGCACTGACCGAGCCCGCCGGGCACGCGCCGACGATGCTCGAGCTCATGACGCACACGGCCGGCTTCGCCTATGGACTGGCCATCGGCGAGCCCGTCGACGACATCGACCGCATCTACCGCGAGGCGAAGCTGTGGGAGGGCGGCGACCTCGCGGGCTTCGTCCAGCGCCTCTCCGCGCTTCCGCTCGCATACCAGCCAGGCTCGAAGTGGCGATACAGCCTGTCGATGGACCTGCAGGGCGCGGTGATCGAGCGCCTGACCGGACTATCGCTACCCGACTTCTACCGGGAGCGCATCTTCGAGCCGCTCGGCATGGTCGATACGGCCTTCCACATCCCACAGGACAAGAAGGACCGCCTGGCGACGCTCTACCTCAAGATGGGCGACGCCCCGCTCATGCCCATCGCGAACCCGATGCGGCCCGATCCAGAGACGGTCCCAAGTCTGGCAATGGGAGGCGGCGGCCTCTTCTCCACCGCCCGGGACTACTCCCGCTTCGCGCAGATGATGCTGGACGGCGGAGAGTTGGATGGCCGCCGGATCGTGAGCGCCGAGGGCATCCGCGAGCAGATGACCAACCGGCTGCCCGAGGAAATGCTGGAGGCGACCTTCACCGCCGGCCACCAGAAGTTCCGGCTGGGTTTCGGCTACGGCTACAACGGCGTGGTGTTCTACGATCCAGTCGCCGCCGACCTTCCGGTCGGCCGGGGGACCTACCATTGGGACGGAGCGGCGGGGACCTGGTTCTGGGTCGATCCGGAAAATGACTTGATCTTCGTGGGGATGGTCCAGCTCCTGTCCTACGCGGCACCGCCGTTACAGGCGACGACGCAGCGGCTCATGGCTGATGCTATACGGCGCTAGGGCGCAACGCGCCGGAGGAAACTGAGTCGGACCGCGAAGGGGCTGTAACCGACCGCCGTCGCTCGTCGAACCATCGCCAGACCAATCTGGAGATTCCGATGCATCGACGTCATGCCAAGATCACCTTCGCCGCGCTCATCCTTGCGCCATTGCCGCTTCTCGCCCTCCCCCAGCCGGCTGCGGCGATCGTGGCCGGGTCGACGGCGGCCGTGAACGTGGACGAGAAAGGATTGGCCTTGCGAGGTTACGACGCCGTCGCCTACTTCGATTCTGGCAAGCCGACGCCGGGACTCGAGAGCCTCTCCGTGACGCGGGACGGCGTCCGCTACCTGTTCGCGACCGAGGCGCACCGGAAGGCGTTCCTTGCCGACCCCGTCAAATACGCACCGCAGTTCGGCGGCTTCTGCGCCGTCGGGACCTCGTTCGGCGAGAAGGTGGACGCCGACCCCGAGACGGGCCGGGTCGTGAACGGGCGGCTCTACGTGAACTTCAGCAAGAAGGTCGCCGCGATCTTCGACAAGGACGTGCCGGGAACCATCCAGCGCGCCGAGACCAACTGGCCCACCGTGAAGGACAACCCGGCGTCGGTCGAGTGAGCCGGGCCAAGGACCCGGAGGTGCGGGGGATCTCCGCGGCCCGGGCGGGAGCCCTGTGCTACGCGGCCTGGGGCGCCTTCCACTGCAAGGTCGCGGCGGACATCTGGAGGCTCTCGGACGCCTCCCAAGGCCTGGCGCAAGGGCGGTTGCGGCAGCTCGCCGCCTACATGCTGACCATCTCGCTTCTCGTCGTCGCCGTGGCGGCGCTGCGCAACTGGCGCAACGACCGGTCCGGCTGGCTGGTCAACCTCGTCGTCGCCGGGTGGGCCGATTCCATCTGGGTCTGGGTCGTGGTCCTACCGGGCTACGTGGACCCGATAAGGGGCCTTGTGCCGCCAGCGATCTTCATCGCGGGCGCGCTCCTGACGTCCCTGGGTCGGCGAGCCACGCGAGGCTGACCAAACCCTACGTGTCCGTCCCCAGTTCGGCGTCCAGCGCGCCGAACGCCTCGCGCAGGATGACGGGCATCGACCTCCTACCGGCCTCGCGGTCGAACACCTCGGTGGCCAAGCGGATGGCGCCCATGGCGATCATCGCCACCAGCTTGAGGCCTTGCTCGCGGTCGGGGTCCGTCCACCGTTCGCGCAGAGCCGCCAGCAGCGTCCGCTCGTGTTCGACATAGCTGGCCTGCTTGCGCGCCTGCACCGTCTCGCTCGATCGCATCAACCTGTCGATCGCGAGCATGTCGGCGGGTGGGACCGCGGCGCACACCTCGACGACCGCGTCGCGAACGGCCTCGATCGGCCGCACCCCGGCTGGTGCATTGCGGACTGCCTCGGCGATCATGCCTCCCATCCCGCTCTGCAGAGAGACGAGGATATCGTCCTTGGATCTGAAGTAGTGAAAGAACGTCCGGCGGGAGATCGCGGCCGCAGCGGCAATATCGTCCAGCGTCGTCGCCTCATAACCGCGGTCGAGAAAGAGGCGTATCCCGACATCCGTGATCCGCTGCATGGTCTCGCGCCGCTTGCGGGCCCGCAGGCCTTCGTCCGGCTGAGTGGCGGCTGGGGAACCCCGCATCACCGATCCCCTTGAAAAATGCACTTAGTGCAAATATTGTTCTGCACTCGGTGCAATCATACGGGCGTTGGACAGATGCGTAAATGGACGACTGCGGACATCCCCTCACAGGCCGGCCGCACGGCGGTCGTCACCGGCACGGGAGGGCTTGGCCTCGAGACAGCGTTGGCCCTGGCGCGCGCCGGCGCGGATACCGTCGTTGCGGGCCGGAGCGCGGAGAAGGGCGCGGAGGCGGTCGCCCGGATCTCGACCGAAGTCCCCTCGGCACGCGTGCGGTTCGAACAGCTCGACCTCGCCAGCCTGGCTTCGGTCACCGCCTTCGCCACCCGACTTGCCCGACGCGAGCGGAAGGTCGACCTGCTCGTGAACAACGCGGGAGTGATGGTCCCGCCGACGAAGCGGGAGACCGAGGACGGCTTCGAACTACAGTTCGGGACCAACCACCTCGGTCATTTCGCGCTGACTAAGCAACTCCTCCCTCTACTGGGCAAGGCAACCGGGGCGAGGGTCGTCTCGCTCTCGAGCGTGGCTGCCCGGAGCGGGGTGATCGACCTCGAGAACCTCAACGCCGAGAAGGGTTACAACGCCATGCGGGCTTACAGCCAGTCAAAGCTGGCTTGCCTGATGTTCGGCCTCGAGCTGCAGCGCCGGAGCGCCGTCGGCGGCTGGGGGGTGACGAGCGTCATCGCGCATCCGGGCGTCGCGCGGACCGACCTCCTGCACAATGGCCCGGGCCGTCGGAGCGGGATGGGACTGACGCGGTCGCTGCTGTGGTTCCTGTTCCAGCCGGCCGCGCAGGGAGCGCTCCCGACGCTGTTCGCCGCGACGTCGGCTGACGCCGAACCGGGCGGCTACTACGGTCCGCACGCTCTTGGCGAGACACGCGGGCATCCCGCGCCCGCGCGCGTCCCGCCGGCCGCTCTGGACGAGGTCGTCGCCAGGGCGCTGTGGGACGCGTCCGAAGCGCTAATCCAGGGCGAGGTCCGCTGACGGGGATCCCGGTGCAACCTCGGTGGCCGGCCCACGCCATGTCGTGAAGACCACCGCGGCCAGGCCGACGAACGAGGTCGCCGCACCCGCCAGGGACACGGCGGGGTAGCCGAGCCCGGCGGCAATCACCCCGCCGCCCAGCGCGGCACCAATCGCGTTGCCGAGGTTGAATGCGCCGATGTTCACCGACGAGGCTAGGTTGGGGGCGTCCGCCGCCGCCCTCATAACCCTCACCTGAAGCGGCGGCACGAGCGCGAAGCTCGCGACGCCCCAGAGGAAGATCAGCACGGCGCTGGGTGCGGCCATCGGCATGGCCCAGGCGAACGCGACGAGGATCGCCGACAGCGCAGCGAGCGTCACGATCAGGGTGCGGTCCACCGACCTGTCCGCGAACCGCCCGCCCAGCCAGTTGCCGAGGGTGAGGCCTAGGCCGTAGACGACCAGCATCGCCGTCACGAAGCCCTGCGACGCATGGGTCGCCTCGCGCAGGATCGGCGCGATGTAGGTGAAGACGGTGAACATCGCGCTCGACCCGACGACGGTCAGTGCCAGTGCGCCAAGCACCCGCGGTCGCGCCAGGACGCGCAGCTCCGCCAACGAGTTGCCCGCCTCCGGTGCCGGTAGCGGCGGCAGGGTCAGGCGCAGCGCCGCCATGGTCGCGACGCCGAGGCCCGCGATGCCCCAGAAGGACGCGCGCCAGCCGAGATGCTCGCCCGCCCAGGTCGCCAACGGGACGCCCACGACGTTGGCGATGGTCAGCCCCATGAACATGGCGGCGACCGCGCTGGCCCGCCGATCCGAGGCCACGAGGCTCGCCGCGACGAGGGATCCGACGCCGAAGAACGCTCCGTGGTTGAAGGAGGTCAGCAGCCGGGCCGCCAGCAACATGCCGTAGCCGTCCGAGACGGCGGCCAGCAGGTTTCCGAGCGTGAAGATGCCGGCCAGCGCGATCAGCAATGCCCGGCGCGGCACCCGTCCGGTTGTCAGCGTCATCAACGGTGCCCCGACCAGCACACCCAAGGCGTAGGCGCTGATCAGCAGGCCGGCCGCCGGGATGGATACCCCGAGGTCCTTGGCGATCACCGGCAGGAGGCCCATGGGTGCGAATTCGGTGACGCCGATGCCGAAGGCGCCGACGGAAAGGGCGAGAAGCCCGAAATTCATTCTCATGATAAGCCCTCAGACCAGCGCCGGGTTCAGGCGGGCGAAGCCCTCCTGCTGGCGATAGGGCGTGTGCGGATAGGGCGGCAGGACGTCGCCGGCGGCATCGAGCGACGCGACCTGGTCCGCGGTCAGGGGCCATCCGACCGCCCCGAGATTATCCTTCAGCTGAGCCTCGTTTCTCGCGCCCAGGATGACCGACGACACGGTCGGGCGCTGGAGCAGCCAATTGATCGCGACCTGGGGGACGGTCCGGCCGGTCTCGGCCGCGACCACTTCCAGTGCATCGACGACGCGATAAAGGTGGTCGGCTTCCACCGGCGGCGCGAACTGCTCGGTCTCGTGGAGCCGGCTACCGGCAGGGATCGGGCGGTCGCGTCCAATGCTACCTGTCAGTCGGCCCCAACCCAATGGGCTCCATACCAGCGCGCCGACCCCCTGATCCCGGCCGAGCGGCATGAGGTCGTGCTCGTAGGCCCGGCCGATGAGCGAGTAGTAGACCTGATGGGCGACCAGCCGCGGCGCGCCGAGGCGGTCGGCCGCCGCCTGCGCTTTCATGAGCTGCCAGCCGGGATAGTTCGACACGCCGGCGTATCGGACCTTGCCGGCGGAGATCAGCCTGTCGAGCGTCCCGATCAGCTCCTCCACCGGCGTGTGGGCGTCGAACGCGTGAAGCTGCAGGAGGTCCACGTAATCGGTGCCGAGCCGCTTGAGCGATGCATCTACCGCCGAGAGCAGCCGCGTCCGCGATGCTCCCCAGTCCTGCGGCCCCTCACCCATCGGGAGCCCGGTCTTCGTGGAGATCAGCACCGCGTCGCGGCGACCGCGGATCGCCTCGCCGAGCACCTCCTCGGCGGCGCCACCGGAATAGACGTCCGCCGTGTCGAACAGGCTGGCCCCCGCGTCGAGGCAGATGTCGATCAGCCGGCGCGCCTCGCCCGCGTCGCTCTGCCCCCATGCGCTGAATAACGGCCCCTTTCCGCCGAAGGTGCCGGTGCCGAAGCTGAGTGCCGGGACCCGCAGCCCCGACGATCCAAGTTGCCGATATTCCATGAGCGCTCACCCATCGTTATGTCAGGCGCATAGATGGTCAGGTTGAAGCGGCCACACTAGCGGCTGCGAGCGCGAAGGATTTTTGCGATGGACGCAAAGGTGGCGATCGTTTCGGATCGCGCCCGGGAGATGGCGCTTTTCGCCTCCGTCGTCGATCAAGGCAGCTTCTCGAGCGCCGGACGTGCGTTGCATCTCAGTCCGTCCGCCGTGGCGCGCACCGTCGACCGCATCGAGGAGCGGCTTGGCGTGCGACTGCTGCTCCGCTCGACGCGGGCGTTGGCGCTGACGGCGGAAGGACAGGCCTATCTCCAGGCGGCGAGGCGCATCCTCGCCGACCTGGACGACGCCGAGCAGCAGATCGCGGACCAAGGCGCCCCCCGTGGGCGGCTCCGGGTCAGCGCGGCGCTCTCGCACGGCCGGCTGTGCGTCGTGCCGTTGCTGGGCCGGTTCGCCGAGCTCTATCCCGACATCCTGGTCGACATCGCGCTGACCGACGCGCTCGTCGACGTGGCGGCGGGGCAGGCGGACGTCGCGGTCCGCTTCGGCCCCCTCTCCGACAGCAACCTGGTGGCGCGAAAGCTCGGGGAGACGCGGCGGGTGGTCGTCGCCGCGCCCGCCTACCTCGCCCGGATGGGCACCCCGCAGGTGCCGGAAAACCTTCACCGCCACAACTGCCTGAACTTCAACTTCCGCCGGGCGGAGCCGGTCTGGCCCTTCGCTCGCGATGGCAAGGGGATCGCCATGACCGTGCACGGCAACATCGAGGCGAACAACGGCGAGACGCTGGGTCAGCTGGCGGCGATCGGCGTCGGGATCGCCCGGGTCGGCGCCTTCAGCGTGGTGCCCGAGATCGCGGATGGTCGCCTGGTGCCCATCCTCGAGGACTTCAATCCCGGCGACGTCGAGCAGATCCATGCGGTGTTCGTGGGAGGCGCGGGCACGCCCGCGCGTGTCCGGGTCTTCGTCGATTTCCTGGCAAACGAGTTGAAGTGAAAGCTGCGGCGCGGCCTATCAAGCGGCGGCGCGAACATCGGAGGTGCGAGGGTGTCGGTTCACGAGAGGTCGAAGGGTTATCATCAAGGCGCCCAGGACTACGTCGCGGGTCGACCCGGCTACCCCCCGGAAGCGGTGTTCTGGCTCCGCGATGTGATCGGCGTCGGACCGGGTCGTCGGGTGCTGGAGATCGGCGCCGGGACCGGCAAGTTCATCCCGAGCCTTCAAGCAGCCGGCGGAGAGATCATTGCGGTCGAACCGATCGCCGAGATGCGGGATCAGCTGCAGAAGACCTTTCCTGGAGTCGTGGCATTGGCCGGCAGTGCCGAGGAGCTTTCACTTCCTGACGCTTCCGTCGATGCGGTCGTCTGCGCCCAGGCATTCCACTGGTTCGCGACCGCCAAAGCGTTGGGGGAGATGCATCGCGTGCTGAGGCCGGGTGGCACGCTCGGCCTTATCTGGAACGGGCGCGACGAAACCGTGCCTTGGGTGGCTGCGCTGTCGGAGATCACCGACCGACTTGAGGGCGATACTCCGCGCTATCGCAGCGGAACATGGCGCACCGTGCTTACTGCTTCCCCCTTCGAATTGGTTGACGAGCGGCACGGCCGGCACGCGCATGTCGGGACGGCGGAAGAGGTCGTCCTTAAACGGACGATGTCCGTCAGCTTCATCGCGGGCCTTCCATCGGACAGGCGAGCCGAAGTCGAGCGGGATGTGCGTGAACTGATCGAGCGCACACCGCAACTCGCGGACCCTTGCGTCGTCGAGTTCCCCTACAAGACCAGCATGTACGCCTTTCGCGCGCTATGATCCCCGAACTCGACTGAGGCCGGCGGAGCTTCAGCCTAGCTTTCACGAGGACGTTCTGCATTTAGAAACACGTCCACGACGCGGCAGACATCCGATCGGCGCACGCGCTGCCGCATGATGAAGATCCGGAAGTAGACCGCGCCAATCAGCGCCTCCATGACGGGTTGAGGGTCGGCGCCAACCTGCCACTCGTTGCGGTCTTCGGCCCTTCGAAACACCTCGTGCAACGCTGCGAACCGCCTGCTCCAGAGGAGATGCACCTCCCTTACATAGGGCGTAGTGCCAAGCGTCGTGACGCTCGAGACGATCGCGGCCTGCCCAAGCGGGGTTTGCAGGAAGCGCCCTGCCGCCGAGAGGAAAGCGATCAGATCCCCGCGCAGGCTCCCGCGATCAGGGATGGCGATGTTCTCCGAGAATAGCGCGAACCGCGCCTCGGCCAGCAGCCCATTGACTGTCTTCCAGCGCCGATAGATCGAGGTGTGGCTGACGTCCGCTCGAGCCGCCACCGCGGTGATCGACAGGTTTTCGTAGCCGTTCTCTTTCAGCTCCTCGACCGCGGCGGCCAGCACCGCTGCTCTCACCCGAGCGCTCCGCCCGCCATGCCGCCGGCCGGCTTTTGCCCCTGATTCGTCTTCGACCATCCGCTCCACCGCTGCTCCCCGGACCGGCATGCACGCGCGCGTAACTGGGTGCAACGGGCGGGTTCTTGACCTCGCGCCAAAAACAAATACTAATGCACAAAAATTAGCTTTAACGGGGAGAGTGATGGTCGAGCATCGCGTGGAGCGCCTCGATGGCATGACCATCGAGTGGAACGTGCCCATTACGATGGACGACGGGCTCCTGCTCCGTGCGGATGTGTTCCGCCCATCGGCACCGGGACGACATCCTGTGCTCATGACCCATGGCCCCTATGGGAAGAACCTGTCCTTTGCGCAGGGCTGGCCCTTACAATTTCAAGCGCTTGTCACGGCATGGCCCGAGGTCCTTGAGGGCACGAGCGCGAAGTACCACGTCTGGGAGACCGTCGATCCCGAGAAATGGGTGCCGGAAGGCTATGTCTGCGTGCGCGTCGATGCTCGTGGTTCAGGTCAGTCGCCGGGCTTTCTGGACCCGTTCTCAGCGCGTGAATCCCGCGACTACGCCGCATGCATCGAATGGGCAGGAGAGCAGGATTGGTCCAACGGTCGCGTCGGGCTGAACGGCATATCCTATTACGCCATCAGCCAGTGGCTCGTCGCCTCGCTGCAGCCCAAGCACTTGAGCGCCATATGCGCCTGGGAGGGCGCCGCCGACTTCTACCGTGACCAGACACGCCACGGCGGGATACTGTCCACATTCTGGGAGTCGCTCGCGCCTCGACAGATCTGGCGGGTCCAGCATGGGCTGGGTTCACGGGGACTGGTCAGCGATCTCAATGGCGAGCCGGTCAGCGGCGACATTGACCTGACCGACGAGGAACTGGTTGCGAACCGCATCGATTTTGCGGGCGAGATCCGCCGTCACGTCGTGGAAAGCGACTTCCACAGGTCACGCTCCGCAGACTGGAGCCGGGTCGAGGTGCCATTCCTGTCGGCAGCGAGCTGGGCCGGCCAGGGGCTCCACCCGCGGGGAAATTACGAAGCCTTCCTGCGCGCCGCCTCCCCCGAGAAGTTCCTGGAGGGCCATGGCTACGAACATTGGACAACCTTCTACACGGACTACGGGCGCAAGCTCCAGCTGCGCTTCTTCGACCACTACTTGAAGGGCGAGGACACGTGGAGCGACCAGCCGCGTGTGCTTCTCCAAGTCCGTCATCCAGGAGAACGGTTCGTCGAACGCGGCGAGTCCGATTGGCCGCTTCCCGACACGCGCTGGACACGATCGTTCCTCGACGCTGCGAGCATGGCGCTGGTAGAGACCGCGCCGCAGGACGAAACGACCGTCGCCTACAGGCCCCTCGATGGCGATGGCATCACGTTCCATGCACCGGTCGCAGAGGATGAGATCGAACTGACCGGGCCGTTCTCGGCGCGGTTATGGGTGTCGTCGACAACGGACGACGCGGATCTATTCCTCATCGTGCGCCTGTTCGATCCCGACGGCGACGAGGTGTTGTTCAGCGGAACGGTCGATCCCCGGACGCCAATCGCGCAAGGTTGGCTGCGCGCATCGCAGCGCCGGCTTGATGAAAACCTGTCCACGGACTGGCGTCCATATCACGCGCACGATGTCATCGAACCGCTGACGCCGGGCGTGCCGGTCGCGCTCGATATCGAGATATGGCCGACCTGCATCGTAGTGCCGAAAGGCTACCGGCTCGCGCTGACCATCCGTGGCACCGACTTCGACCACGGACTCGAACCCGATCCAATCAGGCCGATGATGCGCGGCAGCGCGACCTTCTTCCACGACGATCCAGTGGACCGTCCGCCCGACCGCTTCGGCGGCACAGTGGCCATCCACACCGGGGGGGACAGATCGTCCTACCTCCTGCTGCCGGCAATTCCAAAAAGAGGTTGAGCGGTCGAACCCGAACACGGGCCGGTCGCCGTCGATAACCAACCAAGGAGGGGAGTAATGAACAAGACAATCCTGAGCACTGGCGCCTCGCTTTGCGCGATCCTGGCTTCGTCGGCCGCCATCGCGTCGCCGGGCACCCAGGCCGCGCCGAATTCGCCTGGCGCCGCGCCGCAGACCACTGCGGAGCCGCAGGCCACCACCACCCCGACGAGCGCCGACGTCGGTCCGTCCGATCAGCAAGAGGGTATCGCCGACATCGTGGTTACGGCCGAGCGTCGTTCGGAAACTGTGCAGCGATCTTCACTGTCGATCGAGGTGCTAAGCGGCAACCAGCTCGCCGACGTGACCCGCCCTCAGGATCTGACCGCCGTATCGCCATCGGTGCAGGTTGGCACCAGCGGTCCGACCCCGCAGGTCTTCATCCGCGGTGTTGGCGACGCTGCCCAGAACAGTCGTAGCCAGAGCGCCGTCGCCTTCAACGTGGACGGAGTCTACATCGCCCGCACGACCCAGGTCGGTCCGCTCATGTTCGACATCTCGCGGCTCGAAATCCTGAAGGGGCCCCAGGGCACGCTCTACGGGCGGAACGCCTCGGGCGGGGCCGTCAACGTCATCACCAACAACCCTCGGCTCGGCGAAGTCAGCGGCTTCGTGGCCGGCGAGGTGGGTAACCTGGATCTCCAGTCCGCGAGCGCGGCCCTGAATATTCCGGTCGGGAGAAATGCGGCACTTCGTGTGGCCGGGCAAGTGATCGACCGAAGCGGCTACACCTCGAACGGCGGTCAGGATCAGAAACTGTGGGCCGGGCGCGCCAAGTTCCTCTGGGAACCAACGGACCGTCTGTCCTTACTCGTCTCCGGCGACATATCGCACATCGGCGGCCAAGGATCAGGCGTCGTCGTGAAGGACGGGCTCGGAACGCCGACGACATTCAGTCCGTGGCGCGACATCACCGACACGCCGCTGGCCTATCCCTTCCTGTTCGGTCCCCTTACGGCGCCCTACACGACGCCTAACGACCGCTTCCTGCGAAGCGACACGAAGGGCATCAGTGCGGAGATGAACCTCGACCTGGGGTTCGCCACCCTTACAGTGATCCCCGCGCATCGCTATCAGCATCAGCGCTACGCCTCCTACACGTCAAATTTCCGCTTCTACGAAGACCTCGGTGACAAGGAGACCACGCTCGAAGCCAGACTAGGCCACGATTCCAAGGCGTTGAAATGGGTCGCCGGGATCTATCGATTCACCGAAGAGAGCGATCTCCAATACTCGTCGTTCAACGCTTCGCGTCGCGCCGGCACGCAGCTTCTGCTGAAGCCTTCGGCCTGGGCCGGTTTCGCACAGGCCACGGTGACCGTCGTCCCACGGCTGCGCGTGATTGGTGGCGTAAGATACACCGAGGAGAAGATCGGCGGCCGCTACCAGCAGGGCGACAGCGCCCTTCCGGCTGTTCCGTTCACCACTACCAGTCCGGTCGTCACCGTTGCGGATCGCACCTTCCGCCGCACCAATTTCAAGGTTGGCGCGGAGTTCGACGTTGGCCCGCAGTCGATGCTCTACGGCACCTATGCGACGGGTTTCAAGGGCGGCGGTTTCAGCCTGACCATCTCGTGCGGTGCCGACAACTTCGAGCCGGAAGACATCCGCGCGATCACGCTGGGATCACGAAACCGCTTCGCGAACAACCGGGTGCAGCTGAACGTCGAAGCGTTCCAATGGAAATACAAGGCGCAGCAGGCGCAATTCATCGGGTTGGACCAGTGCGGCGTCAACACGCTCCTGACCCGCAACGTGGGCAATTCCACCATCAGGGGCATATCGACCGACCTGACCATCAAGCCCACCAACTCGGATTCGCTGCGGGTTGCGGTCGAATACAACCATGCCAGGTATGACAGCTTCCTTCTCACACAATTCGGCATTGGCGCCTACGCCGCGTCCGGCGGGAGCCTCTGTCAATCGTCCGCGACGGGTGGCGGATTCTTCAACATCAACTGTTCGGGCCTTCCTCTACCGCGAACGCCGAAATGGGCCGGGACCGTCTCCTATGATCACACCTTCGATCTTGGTGGTTCCGGGGAGGTTCGGGCTGGGGCCGAGATGGTCTTCGCGAGCGGACGCTGGCTGAGCCTGGAATATGTCCCGAACGGTCGAGATAACGCCTATCAGCTCCTGAACGCGCAGATCGAATACAAACCCGCCGGCGGGAAGTTCTCGATCGCCGCCTATATGAACAACATCACCGACACCGCAGTGTATACGGGAGGCGGTTCGGTCGCGACGCTGGCGCCGAACGGTTTCCGATACTTCGCCGCGAACATCATGCCGCCGCGCACCTATGGTGTCCGGGCGAGGTTCGACTTCTAATGGGTGCGACCGATCCGCACGCCGGCGAGCAATCGACCGCTCCCCGCGTGCGGATCGCGGGTGCGGGCGACGCGGGTCAACGGGGGGCTGCCCGACCCAATCCGGGAACCCGCTCCGGGCGTTCACCCACCGCGTTCCGAGGTCGGGAGTGGGGTATCCTTGGGATGCTCACCCTGGTCTACACGGTCAACATTATCGACCGGCAGGTCATGGGCATCCTCTCGCAACAGGTTCAGCGCGACCTGAACCTGACTGATGCCCAGTTGGGGCTGCTCGGCGGTCTCGCGTTCGCAGCCCTATATTCGGTCCTGGCCATTCCACTGGCCGTTGTCGCGGATCGGACCGGACTAACTCGCATGATCGCGGGAAGTCTCGCGCTTTGGAGCGTCTTCACGGGTCTGTGCGGACTGGCGACGACCTATCCGATGTTGCTCCTCGCCCGGCTCGGCGTAGGCGTCGGGGAAGCTGGCGGAGCGGCTCCGTCCTACGCTCTAATCTCTGCGCACTTTCCGCCCGAACGCCGCGGCAAGGCTACCGGCGTGTTCACGCTGGCCATTCCCCTGGGCGCCGCCATGGGCGCGCTGTTCGGGGGGTGGATCGCTCATGCCTTCTCCTGGCGGGCCGTGTTCATCGTCCTTGGGGCGGTCGGACTGGTCCTGGCGCCATTCTTCAGACGTGTCGTGCCGGAACCGCCGACCGGAAATGCCGAGACGGCGCACAGCGTCCAAGGCTCGCTGCTGCTCGCCACATGGTCGCGCCTTGCCCGGATGCCCGCGTTCTGGCTTATCGCCTTCGGCACGGCCACGGCCTCCATGACGAACTACGGCCTGCAATTCTGGCTACCAGCGCTCATGCAGCGCAGTTTCGGCCTCAGTCTGCTCCAGACCTCCTGGTTCACCGGAGCGCTGCTGTTGCTGGGCGGACTTGCCGGGACATTCGGCGGCGGTGCGCTGGCAGACCGCTTCGGCAAGACGGACAAGGCGGCCTATGCGCGGGTGCCGGCTCTCGGCTTCATTCTTTCAAGTCCCCTCTATGCGGTCGGGATCCTGTCGGGCGACTGGCGCATCGCGTTCGCGCTCTTCCTCATTCCCCAAGCGTTCACCTTCTCCTGGTTCGCACCCGTCCTCACCGCTACGCAACAGCTGGTCGGGGCGCACATGCGGGCGACGGCGAGCGCGTCTCTCCTCCTGATCGTCAACCTGATCGGCATCGGCGCCGGTCCCTGGCTCCTTGGCGCAGTGAGCGGGTGGCTCCGGCCGGTCGTCGGACATGACGCGCTGCGGTATGCATTGCTGAGCGGTTTGTCGCTCTACGTATTCGGGGGCGTCCTTCTCTGGATTGGCGGAAGGCATCTGCGGCAACCACCCGCGACAGGTGGCCGCATGGCGCATCTGGCGGAACGGCGAGGCTGAGCACGAAAATGGCGATACCGTTGAACGCGACCCACGATCCGTCGAGACGCAGTCACGTCGCGGCGGCCAACGACGCCGGCAACGACTTTCCCATCCAGAACCTGCCGATCGGCGTGTTCCGGACCGACGGGAGCGAAGCGCGGGGCGGAATCGCGATCGGCGACCGCATCCTGGACCTAGCGGCCGCCACGGAAGGCGGCTTGTTCGAAGGATCCGCCCGCGAGGCCGCGACCGCAGCGTCGGGTTCGGATCTAACCGCGCTTCTCATGCTCGGCCTAGAAGGATTGTCGACCCTGCGAGCGCGCGCGGCCGACCTGCTCGACGAGGCCGGGGGATGGGAAACCAAAGTGGCCCGCCACCTCGTGCCCCTCAGCGCGGCCGTGATGGAGCTTCCCGCCAAGGTGACCGCCTTCACCGACATGTGCGTTTCGACCTACCATATCGGCCGGCGCAACGGGAACGACGAGCACGGACAGCCCATCTGTCCGCCGATGTTCCGAACGATCCCGGTCGGCTACGACGGGCGGGCAAGCTCGGTCGTGGTGTCCGGCACACCGGTTCGACGTCCGAATGGGACCTGGCAATCTGCCATGGGCAAGGGCGAACCCGAATTCGGTCCCGAGCCGCGGCTCGACTATGAGCTTGAACTCGCCATGTGGGTGGCCGGCCCAGCGAATGCCCAGGGCGAACCGATAGCGATGGCGGAAGCGGCAACGAGGATAGCCGGCTTCTCGCTGCTCAACGACTGGTCCGCACGGGGCATCCAGTTCTGGGAAACCATGCTGGGTCCCTTTCTCGGCAAGAGCATCGCGACGACGGTATCACCCTGGATCGTGACGGCGGAAGCGCTGGCGCCATTCCGCACCCATGCGTTCGATCGCCCTCCATCCGACCCACCGCTGCCCGCACATCTGACGGACGCGGCGGATCAAGAGACCGGCGGCATCGATCTGGTGATGGAGGCCTGGCTGGAGACGTCCTCGGGCCTTCCGACGCGAATGTGCCGCACGAATTTCCGTCACATGTACTGGACGCCGGCCCAAATGGTCGCGCACCACGTCAGCAACGGGTGCAGCCTTGGGGCGGGCAACCTTATCGGAAGCGGAACCTGTTCCGGTCCTCAAATCGAGGCGGCGGGCTGCTTGATCGAAACCCTATCGGCGGGCCCGCTGACACTGGCCGACGGTAGCCCTCATGGGTGGCTAGAGGATGGCGAGACGGTGATGTTGCGCGCTCGTGCGGAGCGCGAGGGATTTCGTTCCATCGGCTTCGGCGAGTGTCGAGGCACCGTGCAGCCTGCATTATCATGGCCGTAGTCACATCCCTCACGCACAGAAGCTGGCTTATCAGGAGTTCGAGTAATGCCCCGACGCCTTGTCGACCTTTCAATTCCAATCGAGAACGACGTCGAGTCTGATCCGCCAGGGGGCGGACCGCAGGTCACCTACATGGCCCACAGGGAGACCGTGGAGATGCTCGCGCGCTTCTTTCCGGGCCTCACGCACGAGCAGCTGCCCGATGCCGAAGGCTGGGCGGTCGAGCGGATATTCCTATCGACGCACAATGGCACGCACATGGACGCGCCGTATCACTATCATTCGACACAGGATGCGGAACTGCCGGGCGGTTCACGCCCGTCCCTGCGGATTGACGAGATTCCACTCGACTGGTGCTGGCAGCGCGGCGTGAAGCTCGACTTCCGCCACCTTCCCGACGGCCACGTGGTGAGTGCCGCTGAGATCGACGAGGAGTTGGAGCGGATCGGGCATGTTCTGGCACCCCTGGATATCGTCATGATGAACACTGCAGCGGGTGCGCTATACGGCAAGCCGGGATTTGTAGCGAAGGGTTGCGGCTTCGGGCGGGAAGCTACGCTGCACCTTACGCGCCAGGGCGTGAGGGTTGTGGGCACGGACGCATGGTCGTGGGACGCGCCATTCGTCCATACCGCCAAGCGCTACAGTGAGACCGGAGACCCGTCGATCATCTGGGAAGGCCATAAGGCTGGCCGCGAGATCGGGTATTGCCAGTTGGAGAAACTGCACAATCTGCAGGCGTTGCCGCCTACCGGCTTCGACGTCCTCTGCTTTCCCGTCAAGATCCGGGCGGCAAGCGCGGGCTGGAGCCGGGTGATCGCCGTCTTCAACAATTGAGGACGGGAGCTGCAGCGAGTCATCCCAAAAGCATGACCGCAAAGCGCTCTAATGTCGGTCATTGAGCGACGCGCCGAGTTTCACCGAAAGCTGCCCGAAGCGCGCTGGAACGTCGATCAGCGGTGCGTCCAGTGGTTGGGGGGCTATCGTATAGGCCTTACGCTTCGAACGGTGGTGGCGGTCGTTGGCAAAAGAATAACCGGTCCCACGTTTGTGGGTTAGGATTGGCTGCAAGAACGAGTCCCAAGCTACCGGCCAATCAGGCGCTCGCGGGATCCTCGGCTGTGGCGGCGCGGCGCGCCTCCCACGTCGCGACGAGGAAGGTCGCCATAGATCCAGCAAGGTTGACGGCGAGCTCCGCGTGGCGTGCCGCTGGACGTGCGCGCTTCGGTCCTCCACCGTGCGCGTCGCCCAGCTTGTTGCGCAACGCCCCTAGCGACTCGACCACCGACTGGCAGTTGCCGAGTATCTGCTTGAACACCTGTTCGCTGTGATCGTCGGGCGCCAGCTTCAGCCCCTTAGACAGTTTGCGATAGAGCGCCGGCAGGTCGTCCTGATCCAAAGCCGGTATGGCGAGATCGTCTAGCAGCCACCGGCACACGTCCTCCAGCAGGGTGCGCGCCAGTGTGATCGCGCCGGCTGGATCGTCGCTGCGTCGATCAAGGGCTGCTGTCCACCGCCCATGGACCTGCTCGGGTTCGAAGTTGGCCAACGTATCCGATATGGCGGCGTCCGACGGCGATCCGATCGCGGCGGCATCGACCTTATATACGGGACTGCCCGACATCCGACCGCTGCGCGACAAGCGATAGCCGTCATGCTGGAGGTGACGGTTGATCTTCTCCACCCGGTCCTTCTGACCGGCCTCGTCGACGGTTGTCGGGTGCACCGCGACCTCCAGAAAGCGGAAGAGGAGCGCCGTCGATGCGTCGAGCAGGCCGAGGCGCTCCAGCAGTTCTCGGTTGCTCCAATCGTCGTTGCGGACCGTGTGCTGGACGATGTCGTCCTTCAGCGAGCGACATCCCAACACGTCGTTATCGGGGAACGCCGCAGGCATGGCCTCGATCGGCCACAACTGCTCGAGGAACTCCAGCTCATCATATCCTGGACACAGCGGCTGCCCGTCGAAAATATCGATAATGCGGCGGCGTGTCAGCACCGATACAGCCGGTGTCCCCTCCTCGTTCACCTTTGCCACTAGCTCGGCCAGCCAGAAGTCCCATTCCTGCCCAAGAAGATCTTGCCCGATCTCGACGAGCCGTGCGGTCGGCTGAGAGAGCAGGCGCGAGTTCACGTAGCGGAACTTGCTCTGCATCGCCTCGTCGCTGGTGCCGGCTGCAAGACCGAGCCGCGCGCAGACGGCCGGAACGTCATAGGCTTTGTTCCCCGCGACGATCTCGGCAATGCGTGTCCTGAGGTCGCGGACGCTGATGGTGCTCATGCTTGCAACGTAGGACATAGGTCCTGCGGTTGCCAAACCTGTCCGGCCTGCTCAGCGGTAGCAATATTGATTGCTGTTCCCCGTGTGTTCTACTCAAGCTGATCTCGTCATATGGCGATTCGAGGTCGACGTGAGGACATGATGCAAGATCAGAGGCTGCGCGCGGTTGCCCGTGCAATCTACGACGCGTGTTATTCGAGCGGAGATTGGGTGCTAGCCGGATTTGACGAGGCCGAACGCTTCCGCACGGTCCAATATCGGCAGGCTGTCGGTGCCGCGCAGCAGGCCCGCGTTGAGCTGATCGGCGGCGATCCCCATCCAGACTTGTTCGCGTGACGTCCTGGCAAAGAATTGGTGTCGCGATTGGCAGATATCGAAAGCTGTTGCATGATCGCCATCAGGGGGAATGCGATGCCGTTTCTAACTGACGCCGAACGTGACGACCTGCGTATCGACCGGATGATCTTTCATGTGGTCGGGCCCGATCTCGAGGAGCCGGTGCTGCTCGCCGAGTTCGACCCGCCGATCTTCACAGAGTTCTTCCTCAAGCGCATCAAATCGGCGTTGGGCGGCAACGCCTACAGGTTCGTGCAAGACTCGCCTACCATGGCGACGCTGCGCGAGATCGGCGGGGACGATGCCGTCTTCGTTTCCGGTTCCGAGCGGCTGGCCGGAGCGTTCCAGCACGAGCACCGCAGGAACTCGATCGACGGGGTGTTCTTTCTCTTCTTGCTGAGCACGGTCGACGACCGCCGGCTGTTCGCGCTGGTCAAGTATGACAACGACCAGGTGCTGAAGTACGACATCGCTGATCGCGACGGGCAGCGGCGTGCGATCCTGGAGGAATTCCGACAGACCTTCTCGACCAAGCGAGAGTCCCTGCAGAAGATCGCGCTGGTGCGGCTCGGCGAAGAGGACGGCGAGCTAATGGTGCGTGATCGCTCCCGGCCCGACGGCATATCCGAGTATTTCGAGAAGTTTCTGCGAGTGCGTCGTGCGGCGACGCCAGCAGAGTTCACCAAGAAGGCCGAGCGGGTTTTCAAGGAGGTGTTCAGGCAGCACAGAGCGGAACTCGATCCCGACATCGTCAAGGGCGGCGCCCGCCGCATCAACGAGCAGCTGCGCGCCACGCGCGAGTTCGGGCCCGAAACGCAGGGCCAGCTGTTCGACTCGATCTTCGGCATGCTTCCGGACGACTCCCCGGTCCGCAAGACGTTCAAGCGGAAACTGACGGCGCAGCGTCTGGACGAAGAGACCTTCAGGGTCGATCCGACAGCAATCCCGAAGCCGTCGCGCAAGCGGATCGAGACCATCGAGGGCATCCAGATCCTATTCGACGAGGAAGTCAGGAATCGGATCGAGCGGCGCGAACTCGACACGGGAGATACCGAAATCCGGATCACGACCGCACGTGTCACGGTGGACGACGATGATGCCCTTGGGCGTATCGGCGGCGCTTGACGCCTCAGGCGCTCTGGACGTCGGCGAAACCATCGGATCGCTGACGGTCACAGGCACGCCCGACGAGGCCGCCCTGTCGGCGTGGCGGGCGGTCGCTCGGGATTGTGCGGGATACGGCTGTCGGTTGACGTGCAGGGATGATCTAGGCGATGCCCACGATCTGCGGACCGCCGACCTATCGGAACTCGCCGGCGAGCCGTTACGCATCACCCTCCAGATCGAGCAGACGGCTCACACTATCCGCGTTGCGACAAGCCAAGGGCTGCGTCGAGCGCTGGGCGTCGTGGACGCCTCGCCGACCGTGTCCGAAATCCGATTGCTGGGCTTGGGCGTTCCGATCCTCACCCTCGGCGTGAACATCGTTTCCTGGCAGCCCGGCGACGTGGATGCCGTGCCGCGGCCCGCCTCGACGTATCCGTCGCCGCGGCGGTTCGCGCGAACCATCGCAGGTGAGAGCCGGGCACCGGCCGAAATCGGCAGTTGGCTGCTCGATGGCGATGGCGATCGGCACGACGAACCGTTCCTCATGTGGCGCACGGTCGCAGCCGACGCCGTCCGTCGATCGCTGGTGAGCGAGATTTACGATGTCGATGGCGCCACGCGGGTCGTGCTGGCCGGTTCGCCGACCCGTCGGCTCGATCTCGGCGATGGCAACGAGACCGTCGCGTCGTTCGCCGGTCTACAGGAAGCAGCGCGCTGGCTGTTCGTAGAAGGCCGTGATGTCGAGCTGAGGCACACGTTGCTGGCAGGGGAGCTCGCGCGTGAATGGCGCGATGAGCAGCCGTTAGCGGTGGGTCTGCCCGAGCGCCTGCATGTGGCGTTGGAGAGCGCAGGACTGGCATATAGGGCCCATGTCCAACAGGGCAGCCGCGAGACAATCAAGAGCCTATCCGATTTGCGCAAGACGCTGGCCGAGGAGATTGGCAAGGTTACGCAGCAGACGCGGGATCTGACCAGCGGGTTGTGGCGCGACGTGGCGGTGGCGATCGTCACCGTCGCTTTCAGGTTGTCGATGGACGCGACCAAGACGACAGCGACGCCGGTCTATTCGATCGTCCTGCTCTTGGTCGCTACCTACATCGTGGTAAGCCAGATTGTGACGGTGAAGAGCAGCAGGGCCTTCCTCAAGGTCGCCGCGGACGCGCGGGCGCAGTGGCGCCACAAGGGTTACGCGTATCTGTCCGATGCCGAATTCGATGCGCTCGCGGGAAAGCCGTTGACGGAGGCGCGCGGGATTTACGACGGCGTGGAACGCTCGGCGAACTGGGTTGCGGGACTGGTGGCGGCTGGCTTGGTCGTCTTCGCGGCTCGGGAGGCCGGCGTGCTGACGGCGGCCTGGCGCGCCCTGTCTGCGATTTTCTGCGGCTGAGCGCGATCGAGCTGATTGTTCGACTGCCCGGCACGCTGTTAGCCGACAACGTCATCTTCCAGAGCCAGAATATTGTCGCTTCCGTGCCGTTTGCCTTAATGCTGGACGCCGATGAAGAAGGCTCCGATTGTCGGAACAGCCCGGAACGGATCGACGTCCAGTTTTAGGTCTTAGCGATGCGAACGCTAAGCTAAGGCAATGTCCGCTTTCTGCCATCCGACGCCGAAACTGGTCAGTCTGAAACCGGTCCACAAACGTTCGGGTACCGCTAAGCCGGCCTCCGACTCCGATCGTCAATGGTCAGCAATCCCCAGCCTCGCCTGACTGGGTTCACGCTAGTTCCAATGGGCGCTCCTGAGTGCCGATGACCTGTGCGGCGAACCGTTCCATCTCCTCCATCTGCGGGCTCATCTGCAGCAGCAGGAGATCCAGTCCGGCGGCCTCGTATTCCGCGATGCGCTCCCGCAACTGCTCGGGCGTTCCGACGAGGTTGGGGCGGAGCCCGCGGTTGGACACCAAATACTCTCGAATCTTCATCTCGCGCTCGAGCTGCGTCCCAGAGAGCCACTGGTCGAAATTGGCGTATCCCGCCGGTAGATCCCTCACTTCTAGGATGCGGTCCAGCTCCCGCCTCGCCTCGGCCTCGCTGTCCCGCACGATCGCGTAGGCGGCCATCCCGAAGGTCATCGGCGGCCCGCCGGCCGCGTCACGTCGCGCCCTGATGTCCGCGATCTTGGGCGCAACCACGTCGACGGGGTCGCCGTGCATTACATAGGCATCGCACTGGCCAGTAATCATCGCCTTGGCGGCCTCGCTCTCGCCGCCCGCGTAGAGGACGGGGCTTCGCACCGGCTTCGGCGAGCAGATCGCGCCATCGGTCCGATAGAACCTACCTTCGAAGTTGAACCGGTCTTCCGACCACAGGCCCTTGACCACCTCCAGCCACTCCGACGTGCGGGCGTAGCGATCGTCATGCTGGTCGAACTGGAGTCCGTATTGCTTCGCCTCGTCCGCCCACCACGAGGAGACGACGTTTAGCGAGAGCCGTCCACCGGCGATGCGGTCGATGTTCGCCGCCGCCTTCGCGAACAGCGCAGGCTGATGGAAGTTCGGTCGGACCGCGACCATGATCTCCTGGGTCCGGGTCACTGCCGCGATCGCCGCCGCCGTGGACCAGGCGTCCAGCGTCGGGGCGTCCACGCCCTTTATGTCGTTCAGGTTGAGCTCGGCGATCAGGGTCAGGTCGTAGCCGATCTCCTCCGCGCGAACGGCGAGATCACGCGCATACTCCCAAGTGGCCTCCATCCCCTCGTCGGGCACGTTCCGCAGCCAGCCGCCGAACACCGGCATCCAATATCCATACCTCATGCAGTCACTCTCTCGATGATGTCCTCTAGCCAGTCGACCAGCCGCTCGTGGGGATCCCAGCCCAGCACGTCGAGCGGATTGGCGACGAAGTTGGAGAAGCCGTTGATGTCGTAGAAGCGCGGCGTCCCGTCCCGGTCGTCGATCATGACCTCGATGCCCCCGACGTCGAGTTCCGCCGAAGCCGAGATGCGCTCGGCGGCCGCTACGAGCGCGGGGTCGGGGCGCGCCTCAGTGATCGAGATCGTGGCCTTTCCGGGTGCTGCGAGACAGGCGTCGGCCGGGCAGAGATCGAACCCGCCGCCGCCGTCCACCTCGATCGCATACAGAAACCGTCCGCCCAGGGTCTCGATCCGGGTAATGCAGCCATCGCGCACCGGCACGGATTCCTGCACCAGCCACACGCGATCGATGCTGTCCGGCACCATCCCCTCCGCGGCCATCTCGGTCAGTTGAGGCAGCGTGTCGTAGCGGATGATCCCGGCGCCGGATCCGCCGATGTTCGCCTTAACGACGACGGGGAACCGGAGGGTCGCGGCCGCCAGGGCGAGATCCGCCTTGCGATGGACGACCCGCGTTTCCGGAACGGCGAGGCCCAAGCCGGCGATGATCGAAAGCTGCCGCGCCTTAGAGGCGTCGACCGCCATTATCGCCCCGCCGTTTAGCACGCGCGCACCCGCATCGCGCCAGTGGGCCAGCAGGCCCTGGGCGTAGAAGATCGGGTGGTCCGGCTCGCGCAGGAAGCTCGACATGGCGATGCGGTTGAACACCACCGGGGCCGGAACAGAGCGGTCCGCCGGGTCGAAGGCGTGGCCGTCCGCGGGTAGGGCCCTGTAGGAAACGTTCCGGCGGTCGAGCTCGGCGAAGAGCGGTTCGAGCCACTGCGGATGTTCGTAGAGCAACGCGAGTGATGTCATCGAACGAAGGTGCTCCGAGCAATCGGCCCGGTTCGCGCCAACGGACCATGCCGTCCTCGAACCGATGGCGCCATCGAACGGCGCTCTTCATGATCGTTGTCCAATATCTCTCTCGCTAGCATCAGGAATGCGTCCATCCTTGTGACCGCACCATCATTCCATGGCGCCGGTGCTCGTTTCGGCTGAAGAAGCACGATGGTTACACGGCTGGCGCGACGGCCGCCCGTCGGTGGCATGAACTCCACTATTCGGCGGCCATGCCATAGGCGCCCATCTTCTCCGGCGCCCCCAGCACGGAGTGGAACAGGAACGACGCCCGATACCGTTCGGCCAGACCGCCTGCCGGCCCCGGACCGACCAGCTCGACCGCTCTGGCGAAAGCGGCACCGGGGTCGGCGTCGCCCGTCTCGAACACCTCGAGCCACCTCGCGGGGGAGGGTTCGCCCTCGACCAGGCGGAAGCGGGAGGCGGCGGTCACGAGGCCGGTGTCCACGAGCGCGTTGCCCCAGTCCGCACGCGAAGCATCCAGCTCACCATCCGACATCAAAAGCGTGATGCCGGTAAGCCTGAGGTCGCCTGCCGCTGTGCCGCGCGAGGACGACAGGGCGTAGGTGCCGCGCAATGGCGCCTGCACCAGTTCGCTACGCGGATCGCCGAACAGCTTCTTGGGATACCGCGCATCGTGCTCCGTGCGCGACCAGGCGCTCGCCAGATCGGTCGCGACGAAGTCGTAGATGGCCGCGAACCCAGGGTCCTCGTCCGTCCCGGCCGCGCCGGGATTGTGGAAGCGGTAGCAGTTGACCAGAAGCCCGGGGAAAAGGATGTTGGCCGCATAGAGGTCATACCAGTCGTCGAAATCCTTCCGTCGGGCGGGATCCGCGCAGTTCGTGAGGACGAAGCGGATGCCGGTGCGCTCGGTGGCGTGCATGCATTTTCTCCAGTGTCGTCGTGGTCTCAGATCGCCTCGTCGGCGTTCGACGCCGCGGGGCGCCGCTCCAGCCCGACAAGGCGGTCGAGCGACCAGCCACCCGGACCCCATGCGATCAACGGCAGGAGGATGGCGGCCCAGCTCAGGTGGGTCGACCAAGCGTCCGGATAGACGAACACCTCGATCGTCAGCGTCATGCCGAGCAAGCCGAGCGCGCCGAGGCGCGTGAACAGGCCGAGGGCGAGCAGCACGGGGAAGAGGTGCTCCTGATAGGTCGCCAGATGCGCCGCCAGGTGTGGAGGGAGCGGCACCGCCGCGTATTCCGTCTCGAACAGCGAGTAGGTCGCGTCGGTGATGTGCAGGAACCCGTCGACCTTGGTCCGTCCCGACAGGAAGAAGACCGATCCGATCCCAAGCCGCATGATCAGCAGCAGAAGGTTGGCGGGCAGCATCCGCTCCGCGAGCGCGCCGGCGCGTGCATACAAGTTCATCCTAGTCTCTCCCTGTGAAGCGTCATGCGAAGGCGCCGGCGCCGATCAGCGCGGCGAAGATCCCGGCGAGGTCGCCGTCCACGGTCGCGGCCGCCTCGCCCAGCGGGCGGCCGTCCCGGCAGGCATCGAGGAACGCCGCCGCGCCGTCGGGCAGCACGGTGACGATCACGGCCTCGTCCGGCCGCGTCACGAGCGCGCTCTCGGCGGTCCATTCCAAGCGGTCCAGCGCGTGTGGGACGGCGTCGGGCTGGTGCGCCGACCAGATGCCGGCCGCGGGGGAGTCGAAGGTCGCCCAGCGGGCTGCGGGATGGATCCCGAGCACCTCGCCGAGATCGAGCTCGCCGGACACGCTTCCGGCGTCGAGCGGGTCTCGGTCCGCCGCGAAGAGCGCCTCGACCACCATGCGCTCGAGGCTCGCCACCTCCGTCAGATATGGAAGCTCGGCGAGCGCGGTATGCGCCGCCAGATGCCGGTCGAAGCCGACGCCGTAGAGGCAGAGCCGGGGATCGACCGGAGGAGCCGCGTCGACGTATTCGTAGGCGAGGCCAGTGAACGCGTCCTCGCCGACCAGAGCCGCGACGACGGGATAGTTGTCGGCGAGCGCGTCGACCGCCGCCTTGGTTGCGGTGTTGCGATGGATCGTGATCGCGCGCGAGACGCGCGGATCGCGGACGGGCGAGAGTCCCGCGAGCGCCGACCCGAACGAGCCCTGGAAGGTGGCGAGGTCAGGCATCGACCAGGGTCCCCGCCACGAGGATTCCGTGGGCCCGATCGCGTTCGGCGAGCAGTTCGGCGAACGACGGCACGTTCCCGTCCCGCTCGATCAGGGTCGGGCGGTTGCCGACGCGCTCGACGAGGCGGCGATACAGCCTCCAGACCTCGCCCTTCACCGGAGCGTCGTGGCTGTCGATCAGCAAACCGCTCTCGGGGTCGGGGTCCAGCGAATGGCCGGCGAGATGGATCTCGCCGATCAGGCTCGCCGGTAGCAGGTCGAGCGCCGCCTCGGGGCTGAACCCCAGGTTCGACGCGCTTACGAAGACGTTGTTGACGTCGACCAGCAGTCCGCAACCGGTCCTGCGCGACAGCTCGATCAGGAAGTCGGCCTCATCCATCTCATGGCCCGCCAGGTCGACGTAGAGCGACGGGTTCTCGACCATGATCGGCCTGCGCAGCGCGCGCTGCACGATGTCGACGTTGCGGGCGACCACTGCGAGCGCCTCGCGCGTCCGTGGGAATGGCAGGAAGTCGCTGTGGTGGGAGCCATTCCATCTCTGCCAGGCGAGGTGGTCGGACACGGCGCACGGCCGGATCCGGTCCACCAGGCGCTTGAGGCGCGCAAGGTGCTCGGCGTCCGGCGGTTCCACGGAGGCGAGGGAGAGACCCACCCCGTGGCAGGACACGGGGAACCGCTCCGCCAGCGCGGTCAGGGCCGCCAGCCTCGGTCCCCCGTCGACCATGTAGTTCTCGGCATGCACCTCGAACCACAGGCCGTCGGCGTCAGCGGTCAGCGCATCGTGCAGATGCTCCATCTTGAAGCCCAGGCCTGCGGTGAGGTCCATGACGAGTCTCCCTGCGGCAGGATCAGGCCGGGTTGAGCGAGCCGGCGCCCTTCGGGGTCTTGATCTTGGTGCAGGTCCCGGCCGGGACGAGCTTCCAGGCGTTCTTCTGGTAGTCGACCTTCGAGGTGCCCGCGCAGCTCGTGCCCGCACCCGCCTTGCAGTCGTTCTTGCCGGCCTTCGAGACGCCGTAGCACTTCTCCATGGGCTTGGCGGCCTGGGCGCTCGCCGCCCCGGCCGCGAGGGTGGTCATAAGGATCGCCGCGATGGCGGCGCTTGAACGGTTCGTCATGTCTGTCTTCCCATCATCTCGATTGCGTGGGGCGCGACGGCAGGAGGAAAGCCGTCGCGCCATGGCCACCGGATCGTCGACGGCCACGACGAGAGGTTCGAAGGCTTGCCCGGTTCGGTTACAGTAGGAAATTGAGCGGTCCACGCGGCGCCGGTGTCGTCCGCCGCCGCGATCTGAGTCAGAGGCGCGGGACCGGGTGTAACCGCGGTCCAGCCATTGACGAATGAGTTGCCGAAGCGTCTTTGGATCGGCGCGATGCCGATCGAGGTTACCTGTGGAAGATCCCGAAATGCAGACCGCACTACTAATCGACCAGCTGACGCAGCGGGTCGATCCCGTCCCGCACCGCCCCGTCGCCCGGGCGCTCGCGCCCGGACTGCTGACTGGCGCCGTCCTCTCGCTATGCCTCGTGGCGGCGGTCTACGGCATCCAGCCCGGGCTCGGCACCTTCGACCACGGCGCCCCGTTCCTCATGAAGCTATGCTACGCAGGGACCCTGGCGGGCATCGCGCTCGCGCTCACCTCCGCGCTGGCCCGCCCGGGGATCGACGCGCCGAGCTGGCGGCTCCTGCTCCTCCCGGTGGGCGGCCTGCTACTGCTCGCCGCGTTCCAGTTCGCGCAATCCCCGATGGCCGCTTGGCCGGCCATGATGATGGGTGGAAGCTGGGACAAATGCCCTTGGCGGGTGATCGCCCTCGCGGTCCCGGTCTTCGCCGGCCTGACCGTGGTGACGCGGCGCCAGGCCCCGACGCAGTTGCGGAGGGCGGGAACGGCCATCGGCCTCGCGTCCGGCGCGACGGCGGCGAGCATCTACGCGCTCGCCTGCACCGAGAGCAGCGCGGCGTTCGTCCTCATCTGGTATTCGCTGGGGATCGCGCTCTGCGCCGGTCTCGGCGCGCTGGTCGGACCCCGGCTCCTGCGCTGGTGAAAAAACAGTCGGGTCGGCTGTAACCCAGGCCTGGCGCGGACCGGATACGTCGATGCCATCACGGCAATGAAACAATCCAGGAGCTACCGATGAAGATCACCACCGCAACTTTCGCCAGCGCCGCCGCGATGGCAGCAATCTCCGCCGTCGCGGTCGTCGCCCCGGCGACGCAGGCGGCCGCCAAGGGCGCGGCGGCCGGCAAGGTCGTGCACTGCTACGGCGTTAACACCTGCAAGGGCACCTCGGACTGCAAGTCGGGCGCCCACGAGTGCAAGGGCCAGAACGACTGCAAGGGCCAGGGCTTCAAGGCGCTCACCGTCAAGGCCTGCAAGGCGGCCGGCGGCAGCCTGACCGCGAAGTAAGCACCTTTCTGGAGGGGGCGGCCCGAGCCGTCCCCTCCGATACCCGAGAGCCAACGATGCGCCACGACGCCATCTTCCCGCGCGAGGCATTCGGCCTCGGAATGCGCATCCCCCACTACCAGTCCTACATTGACGGCAGCGCCGACGTGGACTTCGCCGAGGTCATCTCGGAGAACTTCATGGTCGACGGCGGGCGCCCCCTCGCGGTGCTCGATCAGGTGCGCGCCAACTACCCGATCGCCCTCCACGGCGTCTCCATGTCGATCGGGTCCGCCGACGGGATCCAGCCGGACTACCTGAAGCGCCTGCGGGCGCTGGCAGACCGCATCGAGCCGATGTGGGTCTCCGACCACCTCGCCTGGACCGGCATAGACGGCGTGAACAGCCACGACCTCCTCCCGATCCCCTATTCCCAGGAAGCGCTCGACGTAGCCACGCGCAACGTCCGCCAGGCCCAGGACGCGCTCGGACGCGCGATGCTCATCGAGAACCCCTCGAGCTACGTGACGTTCGAGGATTCGGTGATGAGCGAATGGGAATTCCTGGCCGAGCTTTCGCGCCGCACCGGCTGCTACCTGCTGCTCGATGTGAACAACATCTACGTCAGCGCGAGCAACCACGGCTTCGACGCCATCGCCTTCCTCGACGGGATCCCCGCGGACCGGGTCCGCCAGATCCACCTCGCCGGGCACAGCGACGGCCGCGACGGCCTCCTCATCGACACGCACGATCACCCCGTCCCGGACGGTGTATGGTCGCTCTATGCGGCCGCACTCGAGCGCCTCGGTCCAGTCGCCACCATGATCGAGCGCGACGACGACATACCGGAGCTGCCGGTCCTGATCGCCGAGCTGGACTACGCGCGCCACCTCTCCGCGAGAAGGGCGGCGGCATGAGCCTCGCCGAGCTGCAACGCGCGTTTCAGTCGCACATCGTCGCCAGCGATCCGGGTGTCGGCGAACGGTTGACGCCCCAGGGCAGGCGGGGCCTGCCGGTATACCACCACGCCTACCGGGCCACGCTGCGCGACACCCTGCGCGACACCTACGCCCGGACGGCGCTCTGGATGGGGGACGAGGCGTTCGACGCCGCGGCGCTAGCCTACGTAGAGATCACCCAGTCCTTCAGCTGGACGCTCGGCGACTATGGCGGCGACTTCGTCCGCTACCTCGAGATCGAGCACCGCTCCGATCCGGAGATCGCCGAGCTGGCCTGGCTCGAGGCGGCCCTCCGCGCCGCGTTCTCGTCCGCCGATCCTGCCCCGCTCGGCGCATTGGGCGACGTCGACTGGGACCACGCGTCGTTCGCCTTCGCGCCGGGCGTCGCCGCCCGCCAGGTGTCGACGGACGTCCCCGGCATATGGCACGCCCTCGGCGAGGCGGTCGCGCCCGCGACCTACGACCTGCCCAGCCCGATCGGCCTCGTCGTGTGGCGCGACGGCCTCTCCCCCCAGTTCCGGACGACGGAGGCCTCCGAAGCGGCCCTGCTCGCGTCCCTCCTCGCGGGCGCGGCGTTCGGCGAGGCCTGTGCCGCGCTGGTGGACGTAACCGCCGATGAAGTCGGCGGATGGCTGGCATCGTGGATGTGCGACCGGATGATCGAGGCGGTGCGGGATCCGGCGGGCGACGATTGAAACCTCCCCGGCTGTATCGGGTCGGCATCGCACGACGACCACCGCCGGTCCGTCTCCTGGCACCTAGCCGAGCGCCGAGCGCCGGCTGTCAGACCGTGGGCGTGGCGCCGCCGTCGATCCGGAAGGTCGTGCCACTCATGAAGTCCGCGAGTGGGCTGGCGACGAAGCAGACCGCGGCGGCGATGTCCTCCGGCGCACCCAACCGGCCAACCGTCTGGCGCAGGACATGCTCGATCGCGTAGGCTTGGCCCACCGCGGGGTCGTCCGCACCCTGCTTCCGCGCCAGTTGCTCGAACCAAGGGTCGAGCATGGGGGTGTGGATCATGCCAGGCATGATCCCGTTGGACGTGACGCCTGTTCCAGCGAGCGCCTTGGCCAAGCCAAGCGTCACATTGTTGAGGGCGGCCTTCGCCGCGCCGTAGTCGGCGAACTGCGGATAAGGCGATATGGCGTTGCGCGAAGAGATCTGGATCACGCGGCCCCAGCCACGGTCGCGCATTCCCGGGACCAGCGCCTGTGCCAGCCGGATCGCCGGCAGGGTGTTGCCTGTATACATCTCGAGCCATCGGTCAGGTTCGATGTCGAACCAGCTGTCGTGCGAGGTGCTGGAGACGCCGGCGTTGTTGACGAGGATGTCGATGCCGCCGAAAGCGGCCACTGCCCCGTCGACGACCGCCGCAAACCCCTCCGTCGTGGCGAGGTCACCCAGCGCTGTCGCGACGGTGCCTCCCGCGATGGCGATGCCGTCCGTAACCCGACCCGCACGGGCGGCATCCCGGCCGTGGACGACGACCTTCGCCCCTTCGGCAGCCAGCATCGAGGCGATAGTCACGCCGATGCCGGAGCTACTGCCCGTCACGAGCGCACGGCGACCGTTCAATTTTAGATCCATCTCAGACTCCTTTCAGTGGTTCCCAACGGTTCGGACGCTGCCGATCGCGACGAGCAGGAGGATGGTCGCGTTCATCGTCGCGAACGCGACCATCGCGGACGCCGAGCCGGAAGGGATGCCGGCCAGCAGCAGCGCATCGTTGCCGCCCGGGACGAGCGCCGCCCCGAAGGCCATGAGCGATCCCCCGACCACGCTTCTGGCAATGTCCCGGAAACGCGGCCGGTGAAGCGCGAAGGCGCGGGACGTCGCGGCGGATGTGATCGCTCCCACGACCGTCGCGAGAGCCGCCACGAGCCCACCTGACCCGGCCAGCATCATCAGCATGGGAGGCGCCACGCCGCGGCGGATGGCATCCGCATAGCTCCATCCAGGCTGCACCGCGAAGAGCAGCGCTCCGGACGCGCCGATCACGATCATCGACGTCGTCAGCCGCCACCTGCCCGGCGGCAGGTCACCTTCCCGGGAACTAAGCCAGACCAACGCCGCCAGCGCGATGAGCAGAAACGCTCCGACCAGGAGCAAGTCGGCGATGCCGAACGATGGTCTCGGCGCGGCCCGTCCTGCCGGCAGCAGGAACGGCGCCAACCGCGTGGCGACGAGGTAGCCGAATGACAACCCCAGCGGGAGCGCGAGGAGGCGGCTCTCTCCATTGCCCAGTCGCCAGAGCGACCCGAGGAGGCACGCCCCATTTACGAAGGCGCCGACCCCGAGAAGCGCAGAGCCGGTCAGCAGGCCGACACCTACGTCAGCGACGACCGGCAGGTGTGCGCGACCGCCGAGGAGCCACGCGACCGGCAGGCAGACGAGCCCACCAACCGAGGTGGCGAGCAGGAACCCGATCAGCGGCCTCGCGTCGGAACGGTGGACGAGACGTCGCATGGCGGCAACCGCGCACGTGCCGCCCTGGTTTGCGGCGAAGCCCATGGTGAAAGCACATGCGCCGGCGAGACCGTAGAGGGCCGCCGATGCGAGGGTTCCCGGCGCCACCGGCCGTCAGACGCTCGTCGTCAGGCTCGTCAGCGCGGCCGGCGACAGATCAAGCAGCAGCGTCTCGAGGCGGCGGTCCAGGCCGGTCACCACGATCAGCCCGACAAGCAGCATTCCGGCCCCCATGGCACGGCGACCCCACACACCTCCGGAGATCAGCCTGCCGCGCACCTTCGCCAACGCCGCGCGCGACAGCATGCCGATCCCCAGCAGGGGCAGCGCGGCGCCGATCCCGAAGGCGAGCATCACGATGGCCACGCTTCCCAGTTGGCTGCCCTGGCTGGCGAGCACCGAGGCGGCGCCCAGCGTCGGACCCACGCACGGGCTCCACACGAGACCAAGGAGGAAGCCCAGGCCGAACTGGCCCGCCAGCCCGTCGCCCTTGACGCCGCCGGTCCGCGCGGAGCCCCAGTTCGCGAGTGGGGCGAGGACGCGCTCCGCGAGATGTTGCAGGACGGGAACGAGGAGCACCGCTCCGAACACAATCAGCAGTCCACCGAAGACCGGCTTGAGGCTGTCGCCGTCCAGGCCGACGGCGGCCCCCGCCGTCGCCAGTAGCAAACCGGCGCCGGCGAACGCCGTCGCCACGCCCAATGCTAAAGCGACAGGGCCGAGGCGATGCCTGCTGGCCGCCGCGCCGAACACGACCGGCAGGATCGGGACGACGCAGGGCGACAGCACGGTCAGGATGCCCGCCGCGAACGCCAGGAGGATGCTGATGGGTGGCAACCGTATGCGCCTCAGCGGAGCGCGGTCGCCGCGAGCGAACGGATCTGCGCGCGGTCCGTGACACCCGTGACCCGGCCGCGCTCGGCCTTCCCGCGATAGACTATCAGCGTGCTCTGCTTGCTGACCCCGAGAGCCCGCCGCTCGGCGACCTGGCTGTCGAAGTCCAGCTTCAGGATGACGAGCTTCGCATAGGCCGGGTCGCCCGCGATCTCCCTAATGGTGGGATCCTGGGCGCGGCAGGTCGGGCACCAGTCCGCATGGACGTCGACGAGCACGGGAAGGCCGGCGGCCTGAGCCCGCGCCAGGAGGGCCGACGAGTAAGGCCGGATCGCGCCCGCGTGCGCCGGTGCGGAGATCACGGCCAGCGGAAGCAGCGCGAGGGCCAGGGCGTTTCTCATCTCTTCGTTCTCCTGGGATGTGAATGCCCTTGGTTCGTCAGACCGAGCGAGATGGTTACACTGCCTCGTCAGCGGCGGGCGGCGAGCGATGCGTAGCGGACATGGACTCCATGTCCGCCCGGCACTTCGAAAGTGGGATGCGCGAGACTACTTAGGGCGCATGGACACGGCACGCCCCCTCGCGGAAGCGCTCGCCGCTGCGCAGGACGCGGCTGGCGAATGGACTCCCGTCTACGACGATTTCGTCGAGGGGCTCCGCGGACACGGCGTCGGGAAGAACGCGCCACGGGTGGGAGAGCCCTTTCCCGCATTCTCCCTGCCGGACGCGGTAGGCCAATACCGCAGCCTCGACGGATTGGTCGCCGACGGTCCAGTCGTGCTCAGCTTCAACCGCGGAGGATGGTGCCCCTACTGCACGCATGAGCTCCGGGCATGGAACGAGCTCCTCCCGGACCTGTCCGCCGCGGGGGCGCAATTCGCGGCGATAACGCCCGAGGTCGGCGGCAGGGCCGCGCTCATGAGCAGACTGCTCGACGGGGACGCCGAGCTCCTCTGCGACGTCGATCACGGCCTTGCACTGGCCGCCGGGTTGGCGTTCTACGTCGGCGCTCCGCTGCTCCGGCAGTATCGGGAATGGGGTCTCGACCTGGCGAGCATATACGGGAACGACAGCGGCTTCCTGCCGGTGCCCGCTACCTTCGTCGTCGATCGCGAAGGCATCGTCACATACGCGTTCGTGGATCCGGACTTCCGCATCCGGGCCGAGCCCGCGGACGTCCTCGACGCCGTGCGGTCCCTAGGCTGACGCCGGCTCCCAGCCCCGCGCCCGGGAGGCCCTGACAAACGCATCGGCGGCGATCGAACGCTTCCGGCCCGCGATCGCCGCAAGCACAACGTCGCGCTCGGCGTCGACGTCCACGAGCCTGATGGCGCGCACGCGCGTGTCCGCCCGCGGCGGCGGCATGAAGGCGATCCCCAGACCGGACGCCACGAGCCGTCGGACGTGCGCAGGATCGCTGGTGCGGTGTCTGAAGTCAGGTTCGAAGCCTGCGGATCGGGCGGCATCCGCGAGGCGGGTCGTCGCATAACCGCCGGCATCGATCCACGCCTCCCCGCGCGTGTCGGCGACGCAGACATCAACCGCGTCCGCCAGCCGGTGCCTCGCGCTCATGACGAGGTGGTAGCTATGCGAGAATAGCGCCCACGCCTCGAAGCGGTCCGGCGCGTCGTCGGGGGCCTCGACGATCAGCATGTCGATCCGGCCCGAGAGCGCCATGGCGATGAGCTCCTCGGAAGTGCCACCGACGACCTCGAGCTCGAAACCGGGCAATCCCGCGCCGAGCTCCGCCAGGATGTCGTCGAGAGTGTCCGACTCTATCAACGAGGCCACGCCGAGAACGAGGGGGGCGACTTGCGCCTTGCCGGCGTTCCGCGCCAGCTCCTTCGCGGCCTGGGCCGCTTCGAAGGCTTTCTCCAGGTGGGGAAGCGTCAGCCTGCCAAGGTCGGTCAGATGGGTCCGGGACCTCTCGCGCCTGAACAGGGGACCCCCGAACTCGTCCTCGAGCTTCTGGATCGCCCGGGTCAGTGAGGGCTGGGTCACGTTGCATTCCTCTGCCGCTCGCGTGAAGCTGAGCAGCCGGGCCATGGACAGGAAATATCGCACCTGATGCATTTCCATGGCCCGAGCATACCACAGGCAGCGCGGCCGACAAGTCACGCTACCGTGCAATATCTACATCATCGTCATGATGGCGGCGCCCCCCATCGCGAAGCCGACGGCGACGAGCGCGACGAAGGCGCTGGCGGTGCCGAGCAGGGGCATGAAGGCCGACGAGATCGTCGGGCGGCTGGCTTCGGTATTGGTCATCGTCATTCTCCTCAGGCCGACAATCGCGTCGGATGCTGGGTATCCGGATGGCGGTGCCCCGCGGTTACTCCCCGTCTGGCCGGCGAAAGGCGCGCAACCAACTGAATTTGCAGCGAGAATTGTAGCCATGCCCGCGACGCATGAAACTCATGCCCGCTTGGTGCGTGGCCGTGGCCGCCAGATCACCGCAGAAGGTCACCCAGGCCGGTCCCCGCCAGCCACGAGGAGCACCCCGATGGCGCTGTCTTCCCTACCCAAGGCGAGCCGACCGCAGGCCGACCCCGAAAGAGGCCAGTGGGACGAGCTCATGGCGATGGCGGCAGGCGGCCACGGCGGCGCCTACAGGCGACTGCTCTCCGAGATCACGCCATGGCTTCGGAGATACTATTCCTACCGGCTGCCGGCGCCGGTAGTGGAGGACGCGGTCCAGGACGCGCTGATCGCCGTCCACACGAAGCGACACACCTATCAAAGAGAACGGCCGTTCAGGCCGTGGCTGGCGGCCATCGCCAAGTACAAGTGGATCGACCGTCTCCGAAGCATGGGGCGTTTCGCGACGGAGGAACTGAGCGAGGACCTCGCGGTCCCGGATCACGAATCCGCGGTGACCAGCGCAATCGTGCTGGAGGGTCTCCTGAACCGGCTGAAGCCCGCCCAGGCGCAGGCGATCCGCCTGGTGAAGCTGCATGGACTAAGCATCGAGGAGACCGCGATCGCGACCGGCCAGTCAGAATCGCTGGTGAAGGTGAACATCCATCGCGGTCTTGCCAAGCTGCAGGCGGCCATCTCCCTCGATTCCGAGTAGAAACGGTCGACGAGGTGCATGGGCCAGGGGCGATGCTCGAGATCAGATCCTGGCCGCCGACAGGATGCGACCGCCCGGTCCCGACTGGACGAGTATCGCCCCTGCGAGTCCCGGCGAGCGGGGCGGCAGCCGGAGCTCCGTCGCACCACCGGACCAGGTGCCGATACGGACCAGCGATCGCACAACGTTGCGGTGCGGAAGGGTCTTGCCGCCGTTCTCGCCGGCGCGCACCGGCACCTCGAGTGTGCGAGTGTCGTAGCCGACGAGCCACACGGTGGCGGCCGGTCCGCGCGGACCGGGTCCCAGGATGACGCTTCCGCGACGCACGGCTACGCTCGGACCACCCTTCGGCGATCCGGCACCGCGGATCGTCGCGGCGAGCTGCGCGCCGTCGATGCCCGTGACGTCCCGCGTCCCGTTGACGATCACCTCCGGCGTGCCGACCTGGTTGCGACCCGCCCGGCGAGCATATTCCCATTGGCGCGTGGTCCAGGCTGGGGAGCCGAAGGTATCCTTCCAACCGAGCTGGTCCCAGTAAGTGACGGCGAACGACAGCGCCAGCACGTCCGGCCGACCGGCGATCGCATTCACGTTGGCGTTGGCCGGCGGGCACGAGGAGCAACCCTGACTCTGGAAGAGCTCGACAACCACGGGCGCGCCGGACGTCGCGAACGCCTTCTCCGGCGAACCGAGCGCAGGGGATCCGTCGCAGCCGGCGACCGCGAGCGCGGTTGCGCCGAGAAGCAACATGGACGGCGTCTTCATGGCGGGACCTCCTCGAACGAACGGCCGGCGGACCCCGGCCTAAGGACCGCGCCGCCCAATTCACTACGCTGTTCGAACCTTGCGGACCGGCGGTTACAGGGGTGGACCAGTCCAGGTCGCGATCTCTCAGGAGGTTGGTCCCCCCAGTGCCGCCCGGAGCCGCGGCGCTGCGAATTCCAGGAATCGCCTGACCTTCAGGGGAACCCGGTCGCCCGCCGGCCGCAGCAGATGGACCGGCGCCGGCTCGGGCTCCCATTCCTCCAGGACGACCTCGAGGCCACTCCGCGCGATGGCAGCCTCCGCCTGATAGCGAAACACCCGCGTCACACCGAGACCCGCCTCCGCCGCGTCCACCGCCGCCTCGGCGGTCGAGACGGACAGCCTCGGGCGGACCGACACCTCGACCATCGCGCCGCCCTGCGGGTCGCGGAAGCGCCACGCCGTCGCGGTCTGGAACATGTCGAAGCCCACCACTGGAATGGCTGCGAGCGCGTGGGGCGAGGGGGGCGTCCCATGGCCGGCCAGCAGCGCCGGACTTGCGCAGACGACGGTCCTCATCCGGCCGACCTGCGTGGCGACCATCGCGCTGTCGGAGAGCGTGCCGATGCGGACCGCCAGGTCGACGTGGTCGTCGACGAGGTGCGCATTGCGATCGGAGAGCGCGAGCCGCGCCGTGACGTCGGGGAATTCGGCGAGGAAGTCACGCAGCACCGGCAGTATGCGCAACCTCCCGAAGGCGACCGGAGCCGCGAGCACGAGCTCGCCCCTCGGGGTGACGAACTCGCCCGCCGCGACGCGCTCGGCCTCCTCGACCTGGACCACGATCGCCCGCGCCGCCTGGACGTATGCCGCTCCCGCCTCGGTCAGGCTGAGGCTGCGGGTGGTCCTGACCAGCAACCGCGTGCCCAGCAGTGTCTCCAGCTCCGAGACCCTGCGGCTGAAGGTCGGAAGCGGCACACGCATCTCCCGGCTCGCCGCGGACATGCTGCCCCTGTCAATCGCCAGCAGCAGCATCCGCATCGCCTCGAACCGGTCCATCGCTCTTCCATGAAATGAGAGACTGTCTCTCTGAAATGCCAGATTATCCCGGGGAGCGGAATACGCCATTTACCCAGCAGCCGGCCGATCCGGCACGCAGAACCAGGAGAACCCGAATGTCACGCATCACCGTTCCGACCCGCGACGAAGCGCCCGAGGCATCGAAGCCGATCCTCGACGCCGTCCACCAGCAGCTCGGCGTCGTGCCGAACCTGTTTCGCCTGATCGCGAGCAGCCCCCAAACGCTCGCGGCCTTCACCGGCTTCTCGGGCGGCATGGCGAAGACCCTCGACCTCAAGACCCGCGAGCGCATCGCCCTCGCCGTCGCCCAGGTCAACGGCTGCGACTACTGCCTGTCGGCCCACACCTACCTGGCCCTCAACCTCGCCAAGATCTCGCCCGAGGAGGTCTCGGCTAACCGTGCAGGGGGATCGACCGACCCTCGCGCCGACGCCGCCGTCCGGTTCGCGACCGCGGTGGCCCGGGACCGTGGCCACGTCGCCGACGCCGACCTCGCGGCCGTCCGCCTCGCCGGTTTCACCGACGCCAACATCGTCGAGATCGTGGGCCTGATCGCGGAGAACGTGTTCACGAACTTCCTGAACGAGGTCGCCAGGACCGACATCGACTTCCCGGTCGTCCACGCCGAAGCGGCATGACGACCGGCGGACCGGCGGCTCCCCCCCTCGCCGCCGGTCCGACCCCGCAAGCAACGGAGGCCTCCCATGCCCTACGGCTTTCTCGACATCGCGATGACGCCGAGCGTGGTGGCCGCGCAGGAGGCGATGGGCGCGGATGGCATCTGGAAGGACTTCCGGGGCAACCGCGCGTTCGACCGCTTCACCGAAGACGAGCGGAACTTCATCGAGGCTCGCGACAGCTTCTACATGGCCAGCGTGTCGGAAACGGGCTGGCCATACGTCCAGCACCGGGGCGGGGCGCCGGGCTTCCTCAAGGTCCTCGACGACCGGACCCTGGCCTTCGCCGACTATCGCGGCAACCGGCAGTACCTGAGCGTCGGGAACGTCGCGGCGGACGGTCGTTGCGCCCTGATCCTTGTAGACTACCCGCGACGCGCCCGCCTCAAGATCCTCGCCGTCGCCGAGGTCGTGCGGGTCCCCGATCGCGAACTCGCCCGAAGTGTCGCCATGCCGGAATACAAGGCAGTGGTGGAGCGCGTGTTCCGGCTGCGGCTCCAGGCGTTCGATTGGAACTGCCCGCAGCACATCACCCCCCGCTTCACCCGGGCCGAGGTGGAGACCTCGGTCGAGCCGCTACGCGAGCGCATCACGCAACTGGAGATGGAGAACATCACGCTGCGCTCGCGCCTCGCCGATCAAGGAGAATGACGATGGAAACGGAACGACCGCCCCTACCACCCTTCGCACCGGACACCGCCGTCCAGAAGGTGCGCCTGGCCGAGGACGCCTGGAACAGCCGCGATCCCGACCGCGTGGCACTCGCCTACACCTCCGACAGCCGCTGGAGGAACCGCGCCGAGTTCATCACCGGCAGGGAGGAGATAAGGGACTTCCTGCGCCGCAAATGGGCGCGCGAGTTCGACTACCGGCTGATCAAGGAACTCTGGGGGTTCCGCGAGAACCGGATGGCGGTCCGCTTCGCCTACGAATGGCGCGACGACAGTGCGCAGTGGTTCCGCAGCTACGGGAACGAGCTCTGGGAATTTGAGCCGAACGGCCTGATGCGGCGGCGCATCGCAAGCATCAACGACGCGCCCATCGCCGAGGCGGAACGGAACTTCCGATGGGTCCTTGGCCGCCGGCCCGACGACCATCCGGGCCTGAGCGACCTGGGGCTCTGACTCGACGGCCGCCTAGCGGGCCTCCGCCGGCTTGGTCGCTTCGTCCGCCATATCGCGGCGCATGGCCTCGAGCGTCGACGTGCCGGTGATGAGCCGCGCCCCCCGGTCGAAGGTCAGGTAGTGCCAGAGCCAATTGGCGCCGACGACGAGCCGGTTGCGAAACCCGACCAGGAAGTAGATGTGCGCCGTGGACCAGAGCATCCACGCTGGCATTCCCGATAGGCGGAACCGGCCGAAGTCGGCGACCGCGCGCTTGCGGCCGATGGTCGCGAGGTTTCCGTAGTTGCGGTATCTGAATGGCCCAGGCCCCGGCCGTCCGGCGGTTCGCTCGGCAATCAGCCGTGCGACATGACGGCCCTGCTGCTTGGCGGCCGGAGCCACGCCGGGCACGATCCGACCGGCCGCATCAACGAGGGAGGCGGTGTCACCTATGGCGAACACTCCGGGCCGGCCGGGGACCGACAGGTCCGCGGCCACCAGGACCCGTCCGCTGCGGTCAGCCTCGACCTCCAGCCACCGGGCCGCGGGGGAGGCCTGCACGCCGGCAGCCCATATCACCGTGGCCGCGCGGAGCCGCTCGCCGCCGACGACGACGCCGTCCGCGTCGACGCCGGTCACGCGGGCATCCAGCATCACCTCCACGCCCAGGCCCTCCAGCGACCGCCGGGCGTTGTCCGCCAGCGGGGCGGGAAAGGCGGCGAGTAGACGGGGCCCGCCCTCGACGAGGACGATGCGGACGCAGCGCCTCGTGACGTAGCGGAAATCCATATCCGCCGCGTGGCGGGTGAGTTCGGCGACGGCGCCGGCCATCTCGACCCCCGTCGGCCCGCCGCCTATCACCACGAAGGTCAGGTATTCGTCGCGGTCCTCGACATTCTCCTGGCGCGTCGTCTCCGCCATCTCCATCGCCGCGAGGATGCGGCTGCGGACGCGCAGAGCGTCGTCGATCGTCTTGATTCCGGGCGCGTGGCCCTCCCAGGCCTCGCTGCCGAAATAGCTGTGCCGCGCGCCCGTCGCGAGGACGAGTGCGTCGTAGTGCAGCGTCGCGCCGTTGGCCAACACGACCCGGCGGTCTCCGTGATCCACCGAGACGACCTCGTCCATCAGCACGTGGATGCCTCGATGACGCTTTACGATGGTCCGTATGGGCGCCGCGATGTCCGCCGGGGAGAGACCCGCGGTCGCCACCTGGTAGAGGAGAGGCTGGAACAGGTGATGGTTCTGCCGGTCGACGAGGGTGACGGAGAGCCCGCGCCTGGCGAGCTCCATGGCGGCCGTCAGCCCGCCGAACCCGGCGCCCACCACGACCACGTGCGGCGAGGTGGGCTGGAGCGGGGGCGTCCGATCCTGCTGGTCGGAGGGACAGCGATCCACCGGATCGCCTACGACGTCACGAGGAGCTGCGTGCGGGCCATGTCCCGCAGCACGCTGGCCTCCAGCTCGAACGCGCTGAGGCGGGCGGCGACAAGGTCGCCCAGGGAGACGAGCCCTACCATGTCGCCCTGACCGTCCAGCACCGCGAGATGGCGCGCACGTTCGCGCGTCATGGTGGCCATCGCGTCCTGTATCAACGTCTCCGGCGAACAATGCGGAACCGGTCGGCGCATCACTCCCGTGGCGCAGTGCCCCAAGGCGGACTGGCCGAGTTCGTCTACCGCGGCGACGATCTCGGCCTGTGACACCATGCCCATCGGCCTACGGCTGTCGGCGTTGACGACGACGACCGCGCCGACCCGCTTCCTGTTCATCAGCCTGGCTGCCTCGCGCACGGGTTGACCGTGCTCGATGGTCTCCACGGCGGAGCCCTTGTGGGCAATGATTTCCGAAACCCGCATGTCACTTTCCTCGAAGTTGCTTGCATGGGAGTTCGCGCCGCGAGGGCCCGCTGTTACAAGTGGAGTCATAAATACCGACGGACCGCGGATGGTCCGCTGGCAATCGAAGGGATGCCCGGGTAGCTTGACGCGGTGGCAGACCAGGCGGAACGCAGGCAGATCAAGCGACGGATATCGGGTGCGGCCCGGCGGGCCCGCTTCCTGGACGCCGCCGCCGAGATCGTAGTCGAGCAAGGCGTCGGCGCGGTGACGATGGATGGGATCGCCGCGAGGACCGCTGTCGACAAGCGACTGGGCTACAAATACTTCGACAACCGCGATGACCTCATCGGCGAGCTCCTCAAGCGGGAGATGGCCGAGATAACGGCACGTTCGGAGGCGCGGGTCCGACCGGACTTCTCGCTCGGCGAGATACTGAAGGAGACGACGACAATCTGGCTCTCCGCCTTCGCCGAGAAGGGGCCGCTTCTCCACAGGCTCCTGCACGACCGCGAGACCGGCGGCGAGGGTGGCAGGCAGATCCGGGAAAAGGCCCTTTCCGACTGGATCGGCACCCTGCTCGAGAAGACCGCCCTGACCAGGCTGCAGGCCCACGTCTCGGCGCGCATCATGCTCTCGGCGATAGGCGGCGCGGTCGATGCGCTCGAGGACGGCGTCGCCCCGATGGAGGAGATCGTCGACATCTACTGCCGCATCGCGGTCGCGGGGGCGGAAGCGATCGCCCCCGTCGGATCGTCGCCGTCCCCCGGTGGGCGCCGCCCAGTGACCGCCATTCCGGAGAGTGATCCGACGACACGGCGCGCGAAAAGGCAGCCGCGATCCCCAAAGACTGACGGGGACGCGTAGCCTCAGTCCCCGTGCCGGATACCCGCACGCGGACGCGTCTCGACAAGAAGCTCGAAGAGGTCGGGGCGCGCATAGTGTCCCGCCGTGTCGAGATACAGCCGACCCTCCGCAAGACGGGACAGGTCCAACTCGGCGTGAAGGGTCGACGCATCGCCGGGCGACGCGGCTGCCTGAACGGCGGCGTCGGGAGCGATCACCGCACTGGCACCCGACTTCAGCAGGGAGCGCCCCACGGGAATTGATACGAGCAGATCACGCGCGTCGGCTTCCCGCACACGGAGGCTGTCGAAGCCGTCGAGGACGTCCTGGCGCGTCAACACAGTGCCTGCGGCCGCCACGAAGCACTGCCCCTCGAAGGCGTAGTGACGACTGGCGAGCATGTGGAGATCGGTGACCGCGGGCCAGAGCGCGAAGTGAATCGCTTCCGCCTGCTGGTGCCGCACAGCGCGGGCGAAGGGCATCCAGTGCTCCCAGCAAATGAGAGCTCCCATGTTGCCATGAGGCGTGGACCAGGCGCCCAGCGTGCTGCCGTCGGCGGCCGCCCAGATGAGGCGCTCGTTGTGGGTCGGCATGATCTTGCGGTGGACGTTGCGCTCGCCGTCGGCCCCGAAACGCACGACGGAGTTGTAGATGCTCGCTCCGCGCCGCTCCTGCAGCCCCATGACGATGTCGACGGCCTGCTCGACCGCCAGTGCCGAGAGGCGTGCCAGTTCCGGTCCATCCAGCGTCGGGCAGTTCGCGAACAGCAGGCAGTATATCGCTTCGGCTGGACGGTGTCCCCAGAGCGCGGATCCCGGCGCCTCGTCCAGCCACACGGGATAGCCGGGCAGCCAAGTCTCCGGGAAAACGACGATCTGAGCCCCGCCCTGCCTGGCGTCAGCGACAAGCGACTCCGCGAGATCGACGCTGGCCGCGAGGTTCAGGAACACCGGCGGCCGCTGGACTATCGCGAGGTTCAGCCTGGTCACGGAAGCAGCGAGCGGTGCGGTTCCGGCGGGCCGCCCATCGCGTGACGATGGGAGGTCGGCAGCGTGCCGTCAGGCTCCCTGACGTCCAGAAGCGCCCCGAGTTCGGCACCGATCAGCGCGCGGCCCGATAGCTCCATCAACAGAGGGGAACGGTAGAGGGCTGCGATGAGGCGACCGGTGAACTGCGGAGATTCGCGCCTCTGGGTCGGTCGCCGATCCTCGGGCAGGCTCGCGATGAACGCCTGCGCCCGCTCCGTGTCGAGGCTGCCCATCCAGATCGAGACCGCCGCCACGCCGTGCGGACGGAACTCCTTCGCCATGTCGGCCGCCATCTTGTCGGCGCCAGCCTTCTGCGCCCCATAGGCGGGACCCTGATAGTAGCACACGGCGCCGTAGTGGCCGGTGTTGACGATCAGCGCGCGGCCGTTCGCGACGAGGAGCGGCGCGGCATGATAGCTGGCGACGTAGTGCGAGCGGAGGCCGACGGAGATGATGTCCGCGGCGTCGAGCGGCCTTTCCCAGAAGCCGCCGGGCGCAGGTGCCGGCACCTTCGCGGCGTTGTTGACGAGGATGTCGAGCCGGCCCTCATCCCTTTTCACGCGCGCGAATAAGCCGGCGACCGCCTCGTCGTCGGCATGATCCACGGCCACGGCTACGCCGCGGCCTCCCGCGCGTGTCACTAGGTCCGCGGTCTCCGCGACCGTGCCACCGAAGGCCGAATCCGCGTCCGCGACGCTTCGACCGGTCACATAGACGGTGGCGCCACTCTCTCCGAGCCCGAGCGCGATGCCCTTCCCGGCGCCGCGGCTCGCTCCCGTGACAACTGCGATCGTCATGCCTGTTCCTCTGATTTGTTTCGCTTCTTCAACGGTGCTTCGCCAGGAACATCCGCATCAGCGAAGCGATCTCCGCATGGTGGGTCTCCAGCGCGAAGTGCCCGGTATCGAAGAAGTGCACCTCCGCGTCGGGCAGATCCTTGCGGTATGCCTCGGCGCCGGGCGGAATGAAGAAGGGATCGTTCCGACCCCAGGCCGCGAGCAGTGGCGGCCGGTGTGCCCGGAAGTATTTGTGGAATTCGGGATAGAGCGTGACGTTGGTCCGGTAGCTGAGGACGAGGTCGAGCTGGATCTCCTGGGCGTCCGGGCGGTGCATGTAGTGCTGATCGAGCATCCAGCCGTCCGGACTCAGCAGCTCGGGCGGTGTCCCGTGCGCATACTGGAACTTGATCGCGTCGTCGGTCAGGGCCTGCCTGCAGGCCTCGCGCGTGGACGGCGAGGGGTCCCGCCAATAGGCCTGGAACGGTCCCCAGACGTCGCTCAGCCCCTCGACATAGGCATTGCCGTTCTGGGTGACGATCGCGCTCACCCGCTCCGGGTAGCGCATGGCCAAGCGAAGACCGGTCGGCGCGCCGTAGTCGAAGATGTAGATCGCATAGCGCTTCAGGCCCAGCGCGTCGACGAACCCCTCGATGACCTTGGCAAGGTTGTCGAAACTGTATTCGAACTCACCGCGCCGGGGCGCAACCGTGTTGCCGAAGCCCGGCAGGTCAGGCGCTATGACGCGATACTGGTCGCTCAGCGCGGGCATGAGGTCACGGAACATGTGCCCCGACGTCGGGAAGCCGTGGAGCAGGAGGATGACCGGCGCATCCTTCGGCCCAGCCTCACGGTGGAACACCTCCACGTCGCCGACGCGGGTCGTATGGAAGGTCATCCTGTTCTCGGTAGCCGAGGCGATCTTCACTGGACTACGCCGCAACTTCGGGGAGGACGCGAGCGCGCCGCTCATGCCCGCGCCCGTCATCCCCAGCGCCAGGCCGGCCAGGATGGTCCGGCGCGGAACGGTCTCGTCGATTGAAGCCATCTGGTGTTCTCCTGCGCTCTTCTCGTTGGAAATCGGGATCATGCCGACCAGTGCTCCACGACCTTCCCGTCGTGGACCCGCATGAGCTGGTAGGTGAACCATGGATATGACCGGGCCGGGTCCTTGGGCTCCGGCGACGTGGCCGCCCACATCATGAAGACGTATTCGCCGTTCACGAGGGCGATCACGGGCTTGGTGTCCACCAGGTGCTCCAGGTCGCCGTAGCTCCTGAGGTCGGCCGCGAACGTCGCCCGGTTCTGGAGTTTGCGGTAGTGCTCCACATAGTCGGGGGCGAACAGCCGCGACATGGCCGTCGGGTCGCGCTTCACGTAGACCGTCTCCGCCGCCTCCACCGCGACGGCGCGGGTGCGCAGCTCGGCCGGCGAGAGGCTCCCCTGGCTATACTCGGACAAGCGCCTAGGGGTGCGTCCGTAGACGATGCCGTCCTCGGCGTCCTTGTCCCGCGTCGCGACGTCCCAGTGCTCCTGGATCTGGCCGTTCTCGACGCGCAGCAGGTCGAAGCCGTCGCCATATCCGGACTTGGACGGATCCTTGGGGTCGTCACGCTTGTATTCGCGCATGATCCACACGAAGTCGCCGCGCGCGCCGGCCAGCGGAATGTTCGCCTCGAGCTTGTCGGGAATGGGGTTCGTCGGGACGTTGCCCTCGGAGAACGCCTTCAAGAAGGCGGCCCGGCCGGTCGATATGTTGGGGTTGTGCTGGACGTAGCCCTCGGCCTGATACCTCGGCACATATTCGAGGTGCCCGGACTCGATCACAATCCGCCACCAGTCCTTGACCAGCTTGAGGTTCGCGCTCTCCGTGCCGTCCATCGGCAGAGCGAGCGGGGCGGTCGGCGAGGCGGCCCTGAGTCCGACGCTCATCCCCATCGCGCAGGCCAGGCCCGCTGCGGCAACGGCGACACGCGTCAACCCGTTCGAATATCCCATCTCCGTTCCTCCCTGCGACGCGCGCGGCAGGCGCGCGATGTTCCCGGCAGTGTTCGATGCGTGGAGGCGATCGGTTACAGGTGACCGGCGATGATCGATGCCGATGGCGGATGTGCTCTGCGGGTGAGAAAAGCGGGCGGTTGACCCGCGACCTGTAACCGGCCCGCCGCCCCGCGCGGATATCCTCGTGTCCGGCGGGCATGACGATCCCAGCCCCCGATCGTCGGAGCCCCCTGTCCCCTGGCCCGCCGGACACCTGCACCTCGTGATCCGAAGCTAGGTCCTTGGCAACGTGAAAACGAATGCCGCGCCGCCGTCCGGCGCACCGGTTCCCCATATACGCCCACCGTGACTCTCCACGATGGCCCGACTGATGGAAAGTCCAAGCCCCATGCCGTCGGGCTTGGTCGTGCGGAAGGAGGTGAACAGGCCCTCGGGATCCACGTCGGAAAGACCGACCCCGGTATCGCGCACCTCCACCTCGACCATGTCGGCGACGATCCGGCTGACTACCACGACCTCCCGCCTTTCCCGACCCGCCACGGCCTGGGCGGCGTTCGTCAGCAAGTTCAGGACGACCTGCTGCAACGCCACCCGATTGCCGGACACGCGAGGGGGTTCGCCCGAGAGGTCTGTATGGAGCGCGGTGGCATCGCGCGCGAACGCGGGCCGGACGAACGCCGCCGTCTCCAGGATGGCGGCGTTCAGCTCGATGTCCTCACGCGCTTCCTCCTCGCCCCGGACGAACATGCGCCGCAGTCGGAGGATCACCTCGTTCATGCGTTCGGCGTTGCCGCGGATGCGCTCCAGCACCCCGCTCGCCTCCGCGATATCCGGCGTCGACCCCGAAAGCCATCGCAGTCCCGTCTCGGCGTTAGTGAGCACGGCGGCGAGAGGCTGGTTCACCTCATGAGCGATAGAAGCCGTAAGCTCTCCGAACGCGGCGACCCTCGCGACGCGCTCGAGCTGTGCCTCGAGATCGCGCAGTGTCGCCTGCGCGGTGCGGGTCTCGTGGATGTCGACCAGGGTCCCATACCAGCGGATCAGTCTTCCCGCGTCGTCCCGCATCGGTTTCGCGTCGACCCGGAACCACCGATACTCCCCATCGTGCCGCCGCAAGCGTGCCTCGATCGCGCCGGCCTCGCCGGACGCCACGTGCACGACGTTGAAGTCGATCAGCGCCTGCTGGTCGTCCGGGTGCACCGAGGCGACCCAGCCCCGACCCCTCATGTCCTCGCTCTCGAACCCGGAATACTGCGTCCAGTTCTCGCTCATGAACTCGACCACGCCATCGGCGCTGGAGACGCAGATCATCGCGGGTATCGCGTCGATCGTCGTCTGCGCGGTGCGCCGGGCGCGACTGGCCTCCTCCAGCGCACCCTTCAGCTCCTCGCGGGTGCGCGCCCGCTCCAGCGCGGCGGCGGCCTCCGCCGCGATCAGCTTCAGCACGGAAAGGCGGGCCGTGCCGATCTCCCCGGCGTTCTCGCGGTTCTCGAGCAGGATCATCCCGGCGATCGCCCCATGCCGGATCATAGGCAGCGCCAGGACCGACTCCGGCGCGCCGCCGGCGAATGCGGGATCGCCCGCGAACATGCCGAACGCCGAGGCGCCGGAGAGCTGAAGGATCTCGCCTGTGCGAAGCACGTATCGCACGATCGTCTGCGCGATGGCGGGAACCCGGTCACCCCGTCGGAAGATCTCCACCTCCGCTCCCGAGCGGCCATAGCTCGCAACCGCCTCGACGACTGCATGCTCCCCGTCCACGGAAAGCAGTGTCGCGCGTTCGGTAGCAGCGTGCTCGAGCGCGATCTCGAGCAAACGGCGAACCAGCGCGTCGACCGAGACTTCGGCCGTGAGCGCCGCCGTGACCCGCAGGACCGTCGCGAGGTCCACTCGCTCGGACAGGCTGGCTACCGGCGCCGCTAGCTCGGCGACCGCGAGGGAGGGCGCGACGGCGTCGAGCGCCGCGACCTTCGCCGTGGCACCCCACCTCAGATAGCCGAGCCGCGCCCCGGCGAGATGCGCCATGGCGGACTCCTGGAAACCCTGTTGCGCGTAGAAAGCGGCGGCGCGCTCGTGCGCCAGGGCCTCGTGGTGGGGGAAACCGTTTGCGGCCGCGGCGTCGATCGCCTCCCGGAAGGCCAGTTGCGCCTCCCAGTGCCTGCCCCTCAGCCGGGCGAGCTCGGCACGAGCCAGGGCGTGGCGGTGGGCGAAGGTGCCGGGCTCGTTAGAAGCCCAACCCGAGAGGAGCGCGACGTGCCGTTCGACCGCCGCTACATGCCGTTCCCTGTCCTCCGTCGCATCCTGGAGCAGCATCGATCGGCCCACCGCCCCGTAGAACTGGCATTCCGCCCACTCGAAATAGGCGACATCGCGCCTGATGACCGCCTCGACCCGCTCGGCAGCCGCGACGGCGCCGGGTGCGTCGCCCATGAACACGGCACGCTCCAGCCGACGCACCGAGGTCCATTGCACGACGATGTGGTGACGGTTGCCGTCGGTGTCGAACGCCTCGTCGAAACCCGCCTGGGAGCCGTAGATACCGTATTCGAGTGCCTCGCCCCGCAACGCGAGTGCAACGTTCAACTGCGCCAGGATCTGCGGGACCATCACGTCTGCGTCGTTGCCGATCTGGGCGAGGCCACGACGTGCAAGCCGCTCGACCTCCCCCAATGGACGGCCGACGGCGAGCGCGGCGGTCACCAGCTGGCCGGCCGCGTAGGAGCCGAAAAGAACGTCGCCCGTCTCCGCAGCCGCCAGCTGAGCCTTGGCGCCGATGTCGGCCAGCACCCGGGGCGAGCGGGTCCAGTGGAGAATGTGGGCGGCCATCACATAGACCTTGGCGCGATGCAGCCTCAGTCCCAGATCTTCCACCAGATCGACGGCATGTTCCGCGAGCGCGGTGCCCACGTCCTGACGGCCAGTGACCGACACCATGACGATGGCCGCCATGGCAAAGGCCATTGGCGAAGCGTCCGAATTGCCATGAGCGAATGTCAGCCGGATACAACGCGCCACGACCAGCACGCAGAGCTCAGGCTCGACGAACATCGCGGGCACCATCATCACCGCGAGCACGCTCATCACCGCGCCCTGCTCGGCGTCGACCAGCAGCGGAAGCGCGAGCAGGTCGGCCGGGCCCCGACCGCTCAGCTCGCTCCACACCAAGTCCTCCTCCGCCTGGACGAAGTCCCGGTTGGGTCGGCGCGGCCATTCGATCCCCGAGCGCGACAGGAAGGCAAGCCCGAGCTCGACCGCTTCGCTATGCCGGCCGAGCGACGACGTGAGCGCCACGCGCTGACAGGTGACGGCCGCATCCTCCTCGCACGTTACCGAGTAGCTGGCCAAGGCGGCGAGTCGCGTCGCGGGCTCCTCCTTCAACTGGGCGTAGATCTCGCACTCGGCGAGGTGGAACCCAGCCTCGAACGCGCCCCGCCTGTCGCTCGACCAGCCATCCTCGTCGAACAGTTCGACCGCTGCGGCGAAATAGGCGCGTGCTGCACCGAACGCGGAAGCTGTGCGGGCCCGATGCCCTGCCTTGAGGTTCAGCCTCGCTATGCGAAGGCGCTCGTCGGGTTCGACCACGAGTTCGAGTGCCCGGTTCAGCTGGTTCGTAACGTTGAAGACGTCACTACCGTCCCCAGCGCCGTCGAGTTCGCTCAGCAGCCGGCCGATCGCCAGATGGACATGACGTCGGTCGAACGGCGGGATCAGCGCGTATGCCGCCTCCTCGATCCTGTCGTGGGCGAAGGCGTGGGTGTCGTCGGGCCGACGACGGACCAGATCCGCCCGCCCGGCCTCCGAGAGCGCCGCCTCGACCTCGAGCGGACCCAGCCGCGCGACTGCGGCCAGGCGAGCCGCATCGGTCGGAACGCCGAGTGCCGCCAGTCGGCTGAGGACCAACCGGGTCGGCGGCGGCAGCCTCTCCAGACGGGTGACCATCAGGCCCACCACGTCTTCGGTGATCCCCTGTTCGAGGACCTCGTCCCGATCCCAGCGCCACGACCGGGTGGCGGGTTCGGCGATCAGCAGTCTACGCTCGACGAGCGTCGCGAGGAACTGGAGGGCGAAGAACGGGTTGCCGCCGCTCCTACGGTGCACGAGCGCGGCGAGTTCGGTGAGCTCCGACGGTTCCTGACGGAGAGCTCCGGCCACGAGGGTGAGCATCGCACCGATCGGCAGCGGCTCGAGCGGGAGCTCAGTCCCACGGCTTCCCGCGGCCCGCAGCGCATCGACGCGCATGCGCGCGGCCGGCGCATCGGCCCAAGCCCCGTCGCGATAGGCGCCGATCACCAGCAGCCTCCCCGTGGCATCGTCACCGACGGCATCGACGAGGAGCTCCATCGTCTCGACGTCCAGCCAGTGCAGGTCGTCGATGAACAGCACCAAAGGGCTTCCGCTTGCGGTGAAAGCCGTCAGCAACCGGCGCAGAACGGCCGACGATCGGACACGGCGCTCCCTCGGCGGCAGGTCGACAGCCGTGAGCCCCCTTCCGAGTATCCGTTCGAAGTCGGGAGCCAGCACGGCGACGAGTTCCCCATCGTCGCCCACCGCGGCGACGACGCGATCCCTCCAAAGCGCGAACTCGGACGAGGGTCTGGTCAGCACGAAGGTCGCCATCTCAGCCAGAGCCTGCGCCAGCGCGACGAAGGGCACGTCACGCCGGAACTGGTCGCCCTTGCCCTTTACGAGCAGCGCGCGATCGGGGCCGATCTCCCGGCCGAACTCGGCCACGATCGAAGACTTCCCCATTCCCGAAGGTGCTGAGACGAGGACGAGGCCAGGCGCACCGGTCGCCGTGACCGTGCGGTAGCTCTCGATCAGCCTCGCGACCTCCGCGTGCCGACCATGAAGCTCCGCAGGCGTCGACAGCACCGCCGGAAAGTCCTCGGCACCCAGTTCGAAGCAGGGATCGACCGCGCCCGTCCGCAGCGCGGCCAGCACGCGCGACAGGTCCCCGGCCAGGCCGGCAGCGGTCTGATAGCGCCGCTCGGGACGCTTCGCGATGAGCTTGGCCACGATCGCCGGGACGACCGGTGGGATGTCCGGTCGGATGTCCTCCAGCCGGGCCGGGCTGCCGGCCACGTGGCCATGCAGCACACCCGGAAGATCAGCCGCCGGATACGGTTTCCTGCCGGCTAGCATCTCGAACAGGACGATCCCGAGCGAATACAGGTCGCTGCGAGCGTCCGTGGCGACGTTCACGAGGCCGGCGCGCTCAGGCGCCGCATACGCGGCCATCGCCTCCGTGATCTCGTCCGACACCGCGACGGGCCGATCCGCGCTAGCGGCGCCGCCGAGGCCGATCAGCCAGGCCATCCGCCTCTCGTCGTCGACCAGCACGCGTTCCGGGCGGACATCGCGATTCAGGAGGTGGCGACGATGGAGATGGGATAGGGCGCGCGCCATGCAAAGGGCAATCCCGACGGCATGCTCCACTTCCATGGGTGAGCCGATCAGGGTGGACAGGAGCTGACCCCCCGGATCCTCCATGACGAGCACCGCGCGGCCATCGCGGTGAGCGAGATCAACCGCCCGGACGAAACCCTCCCCGGGCAGGTCCCGGGACGTCGCGAGCACCGCCTGCAACCGCTTGATCGGCGCCGACGCGGCCTCGCCCGGGACGGTCGCGCAGATGGAGCTGGTGCCGTCCGGAGCGAACTCCCGAACGAGTATGAACTCGCCGTCGCCGCCGAGCCGCGCCGCTGGCCGATGATCCGCGACGCACGGCCGCGCGTCGGCGACCGCTTCGCGGTTTTCGAGGGATGCCACGACTGGCTGCATATGCGGCTCGCGCTGCAATCGACCTCCTTCGACAACGTCCCGACCTTGGCGCGCTCGCAGGATGTCCAGCCGCTGAACATCACACCTTTCGGTTAGGCCGCCCGGCCCACCGTTGAAACGCAAGGCAGAGGTTTGCACAAGTCCCTTTTCCCGACTTAGCGACCTGTGCTAGCCGATTCCCGCTAGGCGCGACGTCGCCACAGCCAGAGCCGCCACTCCGCCGGACCAACCGATGAACGACGACCCCACCGTGCACATCGTCGACGACGACCCAGACGTCCGCGCCGCACTGGACGGGCTGTTCCGCTCCGTCGGCCTCGGCACCAGGCTGCACGGATCGGTCACGGACTTCACGCAATCCAAGCGAACGGACGGCATTGCGTGCGTCGTCCTAGACGTACGGATGCCGGGGGTGAGCGGGCTGGACTTCCAGGCCGAGCTCGCCGCGTCCAGCCAACCGCTGCCTATCGTGGTCATGACGGGCCATGGGGACATCCCGATGACGGTGCGCGCGATGCGCGCCGGTGCGATCGACTTCCTCGCCAAGCCGTTCCGGGACCAGGACATGCTCGACGCGGTCGCGCGTGCGTTCGAGCAGTCTCGGGCCGCCATCGCACGCCGCTCCGAGAACGCCGGCGTCGAGCAGCGCTTCCAGAGCCTCACCCCGCGTGAACGGGAGGTCATGGCGCTCGTGACCGCCGGCCGGATGAACAAGCAGATCGCGGACGACCTGAAGATCAGCGAGGTCACGGTGAAGATCCATCGCGGATCGGTGATGCGCAAGATGGAAGTCCGATCACTCGCCGACCTGGTTCGAGCCAGCGAGACGCTCGGACTGCCGAGATCGACCTAGCGCGACACTTATTCGCGGGCGGTGCGCGATCGCCTCAGGGCGCTCTCCACGGCCTCAACCAGTTCGGAGCCGGGAAACGGCTTCGTCAGCAGCCTGAACGGTCGGCACGCCAGCGCGCGAGCGCGCACATGCGGTTCGAAGTGCGCCGTGATCATGATGACGGGAGTCGGGATGCCGCCAGCGTCCAACGCCCTCTTCAGTCCGACGCCGTCGAGTCCCGGCATCGATACGTCGGTCACGATGCAGCTGGCCTGGGCCAATTCGGCGGAAGACAGGAAGGCCGATGCGGATCCGTGCCGGCTCGCAGAATAGCCGAAAGACCGCATCAGGTCCGCGAGGGCGATCTGGACGTCCTCGTCGTCGTCGATGATCGAGATGAGCGGCACGACCATATCCTTCACTCTCCCGACGCCGTGCGTTGGATGGGGGATCGCACGAGGGCGCCCCTGCGACCATCAGACGTTTCGGTTAGGGTTCACGACGGCCGCCCGATGGGCACGCGAGGGAGCGGACACCCTCGTCGGAGCGCGGTCCGCGGCACGGCGCGGGCCGGGCACCGAGGCGACCTAACCACAAGGTGTTAGTCCCCCGACATAACGTCTGATGGTTGGGGCTCGTCCGCCGGGCAATAGTCGCCGAAGCCGCCAGCCGTGAACCGGCCGGTGTCCATGTCGATCCACGTTGACGATGAAAGGGACTCTCGATGTCCGTCTCTCAGTCAAGGCCCGCCACCTCCGCCGGACCGGTGCCTCCTTCCCCGTCGCGCCATCCAGCGGAGGAGTGCGAAGGGTCCCGGCCGGAAGATCCGCAATCGCGACGGTGGTCGCATCTCATGGCTGCCGCCCAGCGCGGCGACGCCGCGAGTTACCGGCAGCTGCTCCAGGAGGTGGCCGTGTGGCTGCGGGGCTACTACGCGCGCCGGCTTCCGCCTTCCGCGATCCAGGACGCGACGCAGGACGGCCTGCTCGCCATCCACGCCCGACGCGAGACATACGACCCGGGGCGTCCCTTCAAGGCCTGGCTCCACGCCATCGCGCGATACAAGTGGATCGACCGCCTCCGGGCGCTATCTCGGGACCCCACGTCGTCATGGTCCGACGAGGAGGCCGAGGACCGACCCACCAGCGACCACGAATCCTCGGTCACGAGCGCCGTGCTGCTGGGCCAGCTCCTCGCACGGCTCAAGCCGGCACAGGCGAGCGTGATCCGCCTCGTCAAGGTCGAGGGACTGAGCATCGAGGAGGCGTCCGACCGGACGGGCCAGTCAGCATCGTTGGTCAAGGTCAACATCCATCGCGGGCTCGCGAAGCTCAGCGCGATGGTCTAGTTCCGCTGCTCCTGTAACCGGGAGCGCCGCGGCGACGAACCCCCTCGATCACGAAGGGGAAATGCGTGAGTTCGTCCATGGGCATGTCGGGCATACGGGCCGTCGCGGCTGCGAGCATTCTCGTCGTCCTCTCGACGCCATCGCCGGTGGCCGCGCAGGCGGACAAGGCCAAGCCTTTGGAGGTGAAGGCGAGCGGCTACGGCAACCTCTCTGGCGCTACCGCTGCCGGCCAGGGTGAATCCGGAATCGCCGGAGAGGCCGAGATAGAGGTGACCCCTCAGCTTCGGACCACATCTGGCACCGTGATCGCGGCCCGCGTCGTCGCAAACGCCAGCGGATCTGCAAGCGACCCGCGATCCGGATGGAGCCTCTCCGTCCCCGAGGCGAGCGTGTTCGCCATCGGCCCGTTCGGACGGATCGAAGTCGGCGCCAGGGCGGGTTTTCCCCAGAGCCTCGTCGGATTCACGCCTTCCGAGATCGCATTCACGTCGCCGGCGTTCGGCCCGGAATCGGGCGCCCGCCTCGATCCCGACGGCAGGCTGCCCACCCGTTTCCTCCCCGCAGGCCTGGCCTCGCGCATCGACGCCCTAACCTATCTCGGCTATGCCGCGCGCTTCTACGACGACCGCTCGTTCAAGTTCACGTATCTGACCCCCCGCTCGAAGGGCGGGTTCTACGCAGCCCTGTCCTTCACGCCGGAGACCAGCCGACCGCAAGGATTCGGTTTGGCCGGCTCATCGCGGGCGACGATCTCGACGCTCGAACCGAGCGCCCGGCCTTCCAGCCGGCGGGACCTCGTCCAGGGCGCCCTCGTGTGGACGCACCGCACCGAGACCATCGACCTCTCGGTTGGCGCGACCTACTCCCATGCCCGCGCCGCCGGGCCGCTCGACGGGCCGACCAGCTCCTTCAGCGGAGGCGCGACGCTCACGGTGCGAGACACCTGGACCCTCGGCGTGAGCGCGACGCGCGACGACTTCCTTGCGGCGGCGGCCGGCCCGTCCCGCAGTGCGCCGTTCGGCGTCGTCATCAGCAGCGATATCGTGCGCGGCAGGTGGGTCGTCGGCGGCTACTACCAGCATGCCACCGCCGATGTGCGCACCACCGTTCCGCAGCGCGACACCGTCGACATCGGCGAACTGGGACTGTCCTATCTGCTCGACGCGAACCACGACCTTCTCGGACAGCGCTACCACACCGAGGCCAAGCTGTTCGCCAGCCTCTACCTCTATTCGCTCCGCAGCGACGGAACCTCGCCCGCCCGCGCGCGGGGTCAGGTGCTCGTCGCGGGCGCCCGCTTCTCGTTCTACTGAAGGGAGACCATCGATGAGCCGATCCACCTCCGTCGTGACCGCAGCCGGCCTCGCAACCGCCGTCGCCATGGCGGCAGCCGCACAGGCGCAGACCAACGTGCCGAAGCCCAGCTACAAATACGAGAAGTGCTACGGCATCGCGAAGGCAGGCCAGAACGACTGCTTCGGGCCGTCGAACGCATGCGGCGGCACGGCGAAGGCCGATAGGCAGGGTGACGCATGGATCTACCTTCCGGCGGGCACCTGCAAGAAGATCCCCGGCGGCTCGACCGCCCCGATAAAGCCGTGACGGGTCCGGCGGCGGACTGGATCGGCATCGGTCTGCGCCTTCCACATCTGGCCGAGATGGCAGAGTTGCGGAAGGTGCCGGTCGACTTCGTCGAGGTCCACGCCGAGAACTACTTCGAGCCCCACTCCGCCCAGCGGGCCGCGCTGCTCGCCATATCCGAGCGCGTGCCCGTCAGCATCCACGGCGTCGCGCTGTCGCTGGGATCCGCGGATGGACTGGACCGCGAGCACCTGGACAGGCTGGCGGACCTCGTCTCCGACGTGCGGCCCTGCATCGTGTCCGAACACCTCGCGTGGAGCCGCGCCGGGGGCGTCTACTACAACGACCTCCTGCCCCTGCCACGCAACCAAGGGACACTCGACGTGATCGCGCGTAACGTCGACCGCGCCCAGGCCGCCCTGGGCCGGCAGGTCCTCGTGGAGAATCCCAGCAGCTACCTCGTCTTCGAGGACACCGACATGAGCGAGGGAGCCTTCATGGCCCGACTGTGCGCGTCCACCGGCTGCGGCGTGCTGCTCGACGTGAACAACCTGCACGTCAGCGCCGTGAACGTCGGCCTGGACGTAGCCTCGTGGCTGGCGGAAGTCCCCCCATCCGTCGTCAGCGAGATCCATCTCGCGGGCCACGACGCCGACGGTTCGGGATCGGGTCTACTCGTGGACACGCACGACCGGCCCGTCTCTCGTGCCGTCTGGTCGCTCTTCGAAGAAGCCATCTCACACTACGGGCGCCGGCCGACGCTTTTGGAGCGGGACGAGAACCTTCCCCCGCTCCGTGACCTCGTCACCGAGGCGCGGCGGGCGCGCGCCGGCGATGCGACCTCCCGGCCGTGACCCGCGGATCGATCGCCGATCTACAGCGCGCCTTCGCGGACGCGCTTCTCGCCGGTGATGACGATCGTTGCCCCTCGCCTGGATATCGCATCCACGCGCGCAACGTGCGGATCTCCCTCGCGCGAGCGATCGCGGACACCTTCCCGGCCACGGCCCACGTTCTCGGGGCCGTCTCCTTCGCCGCCCTTGCCCAAACCTTCGTCGGGGCGCACCCGCCGGCAAAGGGTTGGCTGACCGCCTACGGCGCCGACTTCCCCCAATTCCTCTCCCGACGGGCGTTGGACGAGGTTCCAGCGCCGACCGCCGAGATCGCGCTGCTGGAGTGGATCAGGGTAGAGGTCTCGCGCGCGCCCATAGCTGTCCCCCTCGATCTCGGCATGCTCGCCGACCGCGGACCAGAGGGCATCGCGTCGAGCAGGCTGGCGCTCGCGCCGTGCGCGGCTTTCCTGGACGTGAGCCCGGAGGCGCTGCGGCTTTGGGAAAAGTGGGAGTCCGGCACCGGCGCGCCGACACGCGACGGCTCACGAGACGAGCGCCGCGGCCGTCTCCTCGTCATCCGCACAGGGGTCCAAGAGCTGCGGCACGTCCGGCTTCCGGACGGTGCGGCGGCGATGCTCCAGGCGTTCGAGGATGGCGCGATGCTTGTGAGCGCCGCCGAGGCGGCGGCCAGGGTTGACCCGACGTTCGACCCTGCCGAGACGCTTCTACGCATGTCCATGCTGGGTGCCATGTCGGTCGGCGATGCGTAGGAGGTGGGCCACGTCGCGATCCATTCGAATTGGAACATCTTAGACTCCCGCGCGAGACCACGACGTATTATGCTGGATTCCAAGATGACGGGCAGCGAGCCGATAGTCGGTCCGGTCCTGGCGATCCGAAGGGGGAACGGGGATGACATCGAGAGCCGGCATCGCAGTCCTTTGCGGAAGCGCCGCAGTCCTGGCCGGCGTCCTCGCGGGGAGGACCGGCGCTCCCGCGCGCGCGCAGGCGGCGCCGGTCTGCGACACGCCGAGCACGCCGTTCTGCGGTTCGACGGTGCCGCTTCCGCCGGGCTGGTCAGGCAGGGTGTTCCGCCTCGCGCAGAACTATCCGGCGTCCGTGCCGGCCGACGCAAAGCCGTGGCTGTCGTTCGACCCTAGAACGCAGCCGGCCCAATACATCGCGGCGGTGCTCAGCTACTTCTACCAAGGGAACGTCCGCGCCGACGTGGAGGCGAGCTTCGACCCCTCCCTCAACACCGTGAGGGGTTGGTACAACGCGCCCTGGCAGGACGTCGGACTGAACGGACGCGAGCCGCTCCACGGGCTGACCAGGGAGCGCACGTCCCAACCGGGCGAACTCGCCCCCCAGCAGATCCACACCTGGAACAATTACGCCGTCGGCTTCTACAACGCCCCCGGGGGCTTCGCGATCGGCCGCATGTGGGCCAACAGGGGGCAGCCCAATCCCGTCGCCGCCCGCGACCTGCCGGACGGCACCGTCGCGGCGAAGCTGCTCTTCACCACCGCCCCCGTATCGGAAGTGCCCTACCTCGCCGGTGCGCCCGAGTGGAACGCCTACGTCTTCGCCAACACGAGCGACCCCCGGCCGACGCCCACCAGCCCCAGAGCCGTCGTGAAGGTGAGACTTCTCCAAATCGACGTCGCCGTGAAGGATTCTCGCCTGTCGCCGCTGACCGGTTGGGCGTTCGGCACCTTCGTCTATGGTGGCGGACCAGGAGGTCCCGCCGGCAGCGGATGGACGAACGTGGCACCCGTCGGGCTGATGTGGGGCAACGACCCCGGCCATGCCGGGACGGGCCCGCTCAAGGAGACGTGGATCAATCCGGCGGTCAGGATGCCGCACCTCGGCTACCAAGGACGCCTGAACGGGCCGGTCGACAACAAGATCTCGTCCTGCCTCTCCTGCCACAGCACCGCCGAAACCCCGCCGGGTGCGATGGTCCCAAGCGGCGGGGACCCGTCGGCATGGTTCCGAAACATCCCCTCCGGTCAACCTTTCGATGCCGGTCGGCAGTCGCTCGACTACTCCCTGCAGATATCGGTCGGCCTCAACAACTTCGCCGCGCGAAGCGCACTGCTGCGCGAGCGAGACCCGGCGAAGAGGGCGCTCATACTCCGCAACATCGAGCAGCTGGACGCCGTTCCTCCGCGGGACGGCGGCCCCATTCACTAAAATGCCGCCACAAACCATTCGGGCTCGTGGTCTGAAGTCAGGCAAAGACCCGACCACTGATCCGGCAGTCCTCGAAGACGTGCTGAAACCGTGGGATCGCCAGCGTCATTGGACCGGCCCTTTGAAGGCGGCCGCCCGGTGGTCCTGCCTGCCACTCCGTCTCCACGCATGTGAGTTAGACGACGGCACGCGCAGCCGCGTCGTCACGGGTTGGGACGTGGGATGGTGGTGTCGGCGTCCTCCGCAGCGGCACCGGATCTATCGCCTCCTGCTCGACGACATGAGCGTCTGCAGACCCGAGGAAGCGAGCGAGTGCGCCGAAGGCAGAGCGGTCGGACAGCGAAAGTCCCGCAATCGCTGGGACCGCCCGGCCATGCTCGCGGGCGACATGCTCGTCCATCAGGTGGGGCACGACAAGTACCCCCAGCGCATCTTCCAGAAACCCCCCGATGCGGACGCCGCCGGCGTCAATGTCGCCCCAGTGGAAGACGTGGTTCAGCCCTGCCAGATCCAGCAGCCGGCGCATTGCCTGGACCACTCCGTGCGACGGGAAGCCACCGCAGTATATCACTATATCCCCTACGCCCCGCGCTTCCCGGGCATGTCGATGGAAGCTCTCAAGGTTCTCGACACTCAGAACCGCCTGAACGGAGGTCGAGACCCCCAGTTCGCCGATGTCCTCGGGTGCCACGCCAATGCAGGTCAGTTGCGACGCGTCGACGCCGCCCAGCGTCACTGGCCCCGCCAAGAGCACGGGCTGCGGAAACTTGGAGAGACCCAGCGCGGCCAGAGCCTCCTCGCGGGCTAGTGCCGGATCCAGGAGTCCCACGAGCCTCAGGTGGGTCAGCAGCCGGGAAAGACCGCGCTCCATCGCCTTGCTGTCGCCGAGCAAGCGCGCCGACCGGGTTCGCAGCGGCAACGGCGCGCCCGACAGGGGCGTGAACGCGGCGTCCGTCACCCTAACCAGGGCGCAGGCTGCGTCTGGGTCGGTGCCCGGGATCCCGACATAGGCAACACCTCGGCGCCAATGCTCCTCGAACGCCTCGACCAAGCCTCTGCCCAACTCGGTCGATGGCTCAGACGCCCGTAGGGTCTGGAGGCCGGCGTCGACGCGCTGGACAGCGGGCGCTCTCCCGAGATGGTCGTAAAGCCTCGCTGGATCGGCAAGGATGACCCGCGCGACGAGGTGCGGTGCGTCGCGGTCCATCTCGATGGCCACCGCTCCGGCCTCCGCGGCGGCGGCGAGTCCTTGCGTCAGCGCGTCGCGCTCCTGACCGTTGGCGAACGCCTGTGCGGGCCACGCAGTAACCCGGCGGGTGCGGTCCGGCTGGCGCTCCAGACGGTCGAGCAGGCTGTGCAGCAGCCGCCCCGCGTCAGCCTCACGCCTCACTCGGCGGTAGTCCGCTCGACCGGACGGAACGCCTCGATGCCGCGATGGGCGGGATTGGCATCGATAAGCGCCTGCCGGGCCTCCAACCGCGGATACGTCACCGTCACGACCGGCTCCTGCGTGTCCGGTCGGCGGTTCACCGATACGATGGTATCCACGCTTTCGAGGAACATGGCGCGCACCTTTTCCGGCGCGGCGATCACTGGCTGCAGGTGGAGGTCGGAGAAGAAGGACAAAAGGGCCTGCGTGTTGGGCGCGTCGAGGTTGTTGAATGCCTCGTCGAAGACGACCAGCCCGAGGCCCTCCGGATCCACCTGACCGGTCTTAGGATAGTAGGCGGCCGCCATCGCCGCGCCCACCGCGACGTAGTATGGAGCCTGCTTCTGGCCGCCCGAACCTGTCACCGACCGCTTGCTCAACGTCGTCTCCTGCCCACGTTCGTTGGTCATGTGCAGGTCGAAGTCGTAGAACCGACGATAGTCCTGCAGGTCCTTGACCAGCGTCTCGTCCGACAGCCTACGCTCTAGCTCGCGGAAGCCCTCGCGGACCTTCGGGTCCAGCTCCACGTCCTCGAGCATGGACAGTCCTACGCGGGGTTGCCCGGCGATCGCCTCGGCCAACATGTGGATCGGCTTCATCGCCGCGTTGACGTGATACCTGAACGCATATTCCTGCCCGGTGAAGTGCCGGCCCTGCAGGTTGCGGTTCAGCCGGTCGATCTGCGCCCTGGCTTTCTGGAACTTGTCGGACAAGCGGTTGATGAGCCCCTCCGTAAGGTCCTTCTCCATCTCAATGCGGGCGTCCTCGAAAAGCTGCCGGTATTGGCGCAGCTCGTCGTCCTGCAGCTGGCGCTCCTTGAGGAGGCACCAGCGCAGGATCGCCACGTCGCTGTCGTCGATCAGAGGCGAGGCGCCGAGATAGTCGTTGACGAACTTGCCGTAGAGGGCGCGGCCGCGCTTCACGCTCTCGTCCGCGAGCCGCGGCAACGGTTCGGCCTCGCGCTTCGAGTCCGCCACGACGTCTGCCAGCAGCGCCACGGGATCCGAACCCGCAGGGGGCAGTTCGACGATGACGCCCACGCGTCCACGCGCCTGCTCAACGGTTTCCTGGATCTCGGCGACCTCGATCAGGGCGGCCATCAGCTCCGTAGCCTCTCGGTCGACCGCGGCATCCTCCTCAGCCTGCCGCGCCTCGCGCGCCTTCCCGTTCACGGCGATGTCGACCTGGACGCGCGTGTCGCGTTCCGAAAGCGCCTTGAGCTTAGGCGCAATGTCGGTGTCGATGTCTTCGCGGTGCCCCCTGATATCGCGCTCGATCGCGGCGATCTCGTCGCGGGTCGCCTGGGTCTCCGGCGTCTCGACCTGCTCGCGCGCCTTGGCGGCACCGCGCAGCCTCGCCTCGGCCTCCACGATCTCGGCGAGCGCCTGCGCCAGCGCGTCCCCGGCGTCATCCGCGATGGCCGCCATCGCGGCGAGCCCGGCGAGCATCGCGTCACGCACAGCCGTCGTCGCCTTGAAGCGTTCCGAAAGTTCGGCGAGCTCATCCCTGTCGCGCTGCGCCGCGGACGCCTGCGCGGTCTTCCCGAACTTCGGCTGGATGTCCTGGTACACGCGCAGACCCATCCCGGCGGTGGTCTTGCCCCGCTTCGTGATCGCCTGCTCCATGCGGCGCAGGTCGTCGTCGGTCTCGGCGCGCTCGAAGCGTCCAACTTGCCGCTCTATGAAGGCGCGGGCGTCGTCGTTGTCCGTAACCAGGATTGCGGCGATCGAGCCCGCGGAGACGCCACTCCTCCAGCCGGCTGTCTTGCGCGTGTCGACTAGCCGGCACCCGTGCAGCTCGCGCCTTTCGCGGTAGAGGATCCCGAACGCCTCAGACAGCCGGTCGCCACGCACCAGGAGCGCCTCACGGTTGGCGCCGAGCAGCATCTCGAGCGCCATTGCCCATGACTGGTCGGACACGTCGACGACGTCGGGCAGGGGCGTTGCCTCGATGCCCTCGGCCCGCAGCAGCCGCATGAACTCCCGGACGTGCCGGGACAGGATCGCGCCTTCCGTCGTCGCGCTCAGTCCCTGCTCGAGCTCGTCCATGCGGACCTTCAGCTTCGCCAGGTCCTCGCGCAGGGCCTCCTCCTGCTGGACGAGGCTCTGCCTCGCGCCCGCGAGCGGCATCATCCGCACCTCTAGCGCCGCGAGTTCGGTATCGACGGGCGCCAGCTGCTCGGCCGACCGTCCCCGGACCAGCGCCGACAGGTTCGAGGCCGCGGCGAGGCCGTCGCGAAAAATTGTCGGCACGCGCTCGGGTATGCGCGCCAGTTCCGCGAGGCGGGCGAGATGACCGATCCGCCGCATCGCCGCCGCCTTGCCGTTGCGCAGCTGCGTCGCGGCGGCCGACTGCTCGACGTCCAGCGCTCGCAGCTGACCGGACGACGAGGACTCCGCCAGGACCGATCGGAGCCGCAGAATGTCCTCGTTGCACACCGCGATGGCCTGTTCGGAGCGTCGCCGGGCCGCCGCCTCGCGCTCCAGCTCGAGCCCTATCGCCTGCCGCTGCTCCTCCAGCCGTGCCAGCACGATGTCGAGCCGCCGCCTCTCGCCATGCGCGATCTGGAAGGCGAGGACGTTGTGCCGGACATGGTGGCGCGCCCATAGCTGCATCCGCTGGCGGGCCTCGGCGACCTCCTCCAGTTGCTGCTCCCGCTTTTTCACCTCCGCCTCGAGGAACCGGTATCGCTCGATCGAGCCCTTCAGGGCTTCGACGTCGATGTCGTCCTCCTCGAGGATGTGGCGCCGGACGAAGGCGGTCGGATCGTCGATCGGCTCGAAGGCGATCGACTCCTTGAAGTTGCGCAGGACTTGCCTCGAATCGGGTGCCGCGCTGCGTGGACGCATGGCGAGGAGGTAGTCGTCGACGTAGCCGATCGCGCTGCCCATGTGGTTGCGGAAGGCGGGGCAGAGCTCCTTCAGCCGCTCGATCAGCCGGACGGCCGCCGGAACCACCCTCCGGCCACCGTCCCGCGACTCGACGAGCTGGCCCAAGCTAAGCGAGAGCCCAGGGGCCACGAAGCGTGCGCGGAGGTCGTGCTGGGCGTCGTCCCTGAAGGCGCTGAGCACCAAGCCGATCGTCACCGGGTCGCCGGTGACCCTGTCGCGGAAGACGAGGGCGATCAGAGAGTCCGCGGCGTCGCGGCTCGGCCCATCGGTCGAGATGTGGCTGTCGTAGCCCAGGCAGTAGTCGCGGATACGCCGCTCGTTGCGTCCACCCGTCGACTTGTTGAGGTCGTAGAAGCGCGAGTTCGCGCCGGTCACGATCACCTGTAGCGCATCGATGATCGTGCTCTTGCCCGCACCGGTCGGGCCGAGGATTGCGACGCTGCCGCGCAGGTCGATGTCCTGGCTCTCCAGCACGCCCCAGTTGTGCAGGACGATGCGCTCGAGTTCATGCATCGCCGTCGTCCTCCTTGAGCGTAGGCTCCGGCAGCGGATCGGCGCCGAGGTTCGAACGCACGTCGGCGACGTGGCCCAGCATGGTGTCCGCGACCGGCCCCGACGCGTCCTCCCCAGCGGCCTCGTCCAGCGTCGCCCGCTCCAGCCATTGGATGACGGCCTCCACGTAGACGTCCGGGACGAGTGTGGTGATGCCCGGCATAATCTGCAGTTGCAGCACCTTCTCCTCGGGATCGTTCTCGCCCAGCCGCACTAGGCCCTTGCGCTGGAACGCCCTCAGGATCTCTGTGAGTCGAGCGATCGGTGGCGGCTCCTCGCCGGCGGTCCGCATGCGGTCGTGGATGTCGTCGGTGCTGCTGTCGACTCGGCCTCTCTCATCCAGCGAACTGATCCCCTCGGCGTAGAGCAGGCGGAGGAGCAGCAGCACAACCGTCTCGTCCTTGCGCAGGCGCGACATGTGCACGCCATAGACGACGCCGTCCGTCTCCAGGACGAGCATGGCGGCGACCGCGTGGTGCACGAGGCGGTAGCCGAACGCGCCGACGATGGACTGGAAGTGATTCAGGTGCCGCGCGATCAGGCGATAGGCCGGCGGGTATGGCCAGTCCTCGTAGAGGCACTGATGAAACAGCAGCGCCTGCAGCGCCGACTGAACGTCCTCCTCGGTCGCCTTGCCCCCATCGAGGATGGCGCCGACCTCGCGCAGCTCAGCCATCGACGGCCTCCGCCCTGCGACGAACGACGAAGTCGCGCCGCTCGATCCAGCCGTTTGACACGATCCCCTCACGCTCCTTGAACTCGTAGCGTCCGTCGAGGGGAGCGAGACCGGATTCGTGGAGGCGCTCGAAGGCGAGGAATTCGTCGAGGTCGCCCACGGGGAAGCCGGACGCAGCTAGCTCCTCGCGGTCGCCCATAGACCGTTCCAGATAGTCGGCGAGCTTCGCGGGCGTGATGCCCACACGTAACTGGAACAGATCGACCGCGCGCAGGTAGAGCGCAAGCGCGGGGTCGGGAGGACGGACCTCCACTTCGCGCTCAGCCGGCTCGCGCCTCTTGCGCGGCGGGAGGTAGAGCTGGGTCGGCGCCATGGGAAGCGTCTCGAGCTGGAGGCGCACCCTGGAGTCCACCAGGTCGTCGTCGGCGAGGCTCGACCTGCCGAGAAGTTCAATCGCGGTCAGGATCCGCTCGGTGCTCACCGTCGCCATGCGATCACTGAACCTAACGACGTTGGTCATGCGCCGCTCGATGCGGAACGTGGTCGTCTCGATGTCCCTCACGTGGTCGTCGATGGCGGAGAACACGCGGATGATGTCCCGCAGATCGCCGATGGCGCCGGCCCGCGCCACGTCGGGCTTGCGGGCGATGCCGCCCGTGATCCAGCCCTGCGCGATCATGTCGAGGACCGCGTCGTCCGCAACCAGTGTCTCGCCGAGGTCGATGATGTCGCCGCGGAAGCGGTAGGGGCTCTCGCGGGACTGGAGGTTGCGGTAGTCCTGCACCACGCTCGCCTCGATGAAGTCCCGCACGAAGCGCCGGACCAGCGCCGTGGCGGTAGGCTGCGCCATGATCAGGTTCTCGACGCGCCGCATGGTCCCGGCGACAGTGCGCAGGTGGTTCATAAAGCCCCGCGCGGCCAGCGCCGCCTCGCGGACGTTGAGCGCCTTGGCCGCGGGATCGCCCTGCACCGACTGGAGCAGGGTCAGCACGTTCAGCACCGCGCCCCCGTAGGAGCGGACGCGACCGCTCTGGATGTCCAGCAGCGTGTGAAGGAGGAGGCGGGCCGCGGGGTCGAAGTCCACGACCTTGCGGTAGCGGTCGCGATACTCGACCAGCCAGCCGGTGTCCCGCAGGCGGTTGTAGGCTGCGACATAGGTCGGGCCGGCCTGACCGCCCTCTTGCGTCAGCGCGTCCAACACCGTCGCACGGCCGATCCGGTCAATATACTCCGAAATGGATGTGAATAGCCGCTTGCGGGTCACGACCTCTCCCGTGACGCCGAAAGGATCCTCAGAGAGGTGAGTCAGTAAATCGGCGAAGAAGTAGCGAGCCGAGCCTGTGAAAAGGCGGAAAAGTCCCGCCGGCACCGTCCCGAACAGTGGTTGCTCCGCGCCCCCTTGCACTCAGTTCTCTCCACCACGAGGAATCCCCGCCATCGCGCCAGCAAGTCCGATGTTCAGACGGAAGGTGGCCAAAAGCAAGACCTTCGGCCCAGGTGGTGTTCCGAGTCGAGTCACCGTCGCCCGGGGTGCGGTCCCCCGGTGGAAGTGACCACGGGGCATTGGGTCGTTGCTGCGGAGCGGGTCGAGCCGGAACGATCGTGGCTCACGGCCTTGGGGTCCGGCGAGTCACCCCGGTGCAACATACCTGGCGAATTCAACGGCCGGATCGCATCGTCGCTGGACTCGCGGCACGCCGACAGCGACCGTGGCCGCCGGAGGAACCGATGCCCGAGGAAAGCGCCGAGGCGCCAAGCGACGTCCATCTGCTGACGACCGATGTCCTGCTGGACACGCTGATCGCCGGGCGGAGCGTGCGCAACGGGTCGGACGGGACCTTCACCCTGAGTGGCGACGATGCGCGCGCCGTCCTCGCCTGGTATCGCCGCAACCGGGCGCGTTGGGCGGGCAACCTGACGGCTGGCGACGCCGACGCCCTGGTTGACGCCCTTGCGATCGCGCTCCCGGAGGTTCCGTCGGCGCGCACGTCGGCCACTGGAGGAGGCCGCCGAACACTCCGCCTGATCAAGGTGGTCGCACATCGCTTCGCCGGGCTGCACGCATATGGCCGGAGCAGCGAGCCGCCGCCGACGTTCGAGTTCGAGCCGACGGCCGCCGTCACGCTCCTCGAGGGCGCCAATGGCTCCGGCAAGACGTCGCTGATGAACGCGGTGGTCTGGTGCCTGACGGGCCACCTCATCAGGTCGCAGCGTGCCCCGGAGGAGGGGCCGACGGAATTCGAATGCTCGATCAACCGAGAGGGTAGCGAACCGTCGAAGCACATGATGTCCGCGGTCACACCCATGCCGCACGCTGGAAGCGACCTGCCCCCCGAGGGGACGCCGATCGGCGCCGACACCTGGGTCGAACTCACCTTCGCCGATCAGGATGGCAACCTGATCGCTCCCGTCCGGCGCACGCAGTCGCGCACGTCCCGGGGCAAGATCCAGGAGGAATCGTTCGACGCCGCCGCGCTCGGCATCGACCCGGTATCGCTCCGCATCGGGACGACGATGCCGGCGCTCATCCCATTCATCCCCGTGGGCTCGCCCTCGCAGCTCGGGCAGGCGGTCGCCCGCCTAACCGGCCTAGCGGAGATCGTCGACCTCGCGAAGCACGCAGGCAAGGCCGCGACGCGCATCGCGGGGCAGATGACGGACGACCGGAAGGGCGAGCTCGACGCGATCGACCTTCGTTTTGCCGAGGCGTCCACCGACCTCGTCGCCGCCTTCGTCGAATACGAGCCGATGCGGCCCGACCAGACCCTGCCGCAGGTCGGGGACGCGGACTGCGCCGATAGGCTGCAGGCGGTCACCGACCACTTGTCGAAACTCAAGGCGGAGGGACTCGCCAGCGCCCGCGACATCCTCGGCGACGGCTTCGACGCTGAGGACAAGGCCGCGCGGGACGGGCTCGAGCAATGCATCAGGCCGGCCATCGAGCAGCTGAAGCAAGTGACTCAGCTCGCAGGGGTGACGCGGCTCTCCGACCTAAAGCTGGAGACGCCCGAGCGCGCGGCGGTCGATGCTCTCCTGGCGAAAGTGGAAAGCGAGGCCGCGACGCTGTCGGCGCTCACGGCTGATGCGGGCGTGGCAAGCCGCAGCCAGCTATACGCACGCGTATCCGCCTGGATGCACGACCACCAGCATCCCGAGGACGGCGCGTGCCCCGTCTGCACGCACGGTCTCGACGGTGCGCGCGATCCCGTGACGGGGGGCCCTGTCGCCGACCATCTCGCTGCGGCCGGCCGCGACCGCGAGGTCGTTTCGAAGACAGTCACCGACTGGGCGTCCGGCTGGGTCGGGCGGCTCGCCGTGGAACTGCCCGCACCGATCCGGAAGGAGGCTCGCCAAGATCTGCCCGAGGTGCCTGCGGATCTGCTGCGCGAGGGCCTTGTCGACGACCTGTTCGCGACGGAAGGGTTCTCCGGCGTCCTCGCGGCGCTGCGTCCGGCGGCTGCCGACCTCTTCGAGAAGCTAGCGGCGACGCTGCCGGCTTTCACCGAGCCCAAGGGCCTCCAGCTGCCCGATGCGCTGGGTGCTGGCACTCTGGCGCTCCAGCGCATGCTCGACCGGACCGCGCGCGCTGTCGCCTTTGCCGAGTGGCGCCAGGACAACGCCCAGGCGCTGCGGGACCTCGTGCAGGCGATGCGACGCGACGGTTCGGCTGACGGCGATCAGGCGATCGGCCCGAGGCTCGCGGCGCTACTGGAGATCGTCGAGGGCGTGGCGCCGATCAACAAGGCGGCCGACTACGTCGCGCGGATGGATGAGAGCCGCCGCAACCACGCGGCCAAGCAGGACCGGATCGACGCGTGCGCACGCGCCGCCGCCGGCTTGCGGGAGTTGATCCCACTGGGCGACTTGGCGCAGACGCAGGTCGAGACGCTGAGGGATACGCTGCACGACAGGTCCGAGCACTGGCGCAAGTTGCTCTACCGGAACGCGACGAGCTTCGCGCCGGACCTCACCGGCACGGCGATGGACGCGCGCGGCTCGCTCGAGTTCCAGGTCGGCCGCGACGGCGTCGCTGCCCCGGCGCAGCACGTGTCCAACGCCTCTGCCCTCCGCGCCGCCCTCCTTGGCTTCTTCCTTGCCTTCCGCGAACACGTCCTCGCCACGAGGGGGGGCATGGAGCTGCTCGTCCTAGATGACCCGCAGGAGCTCCTCGACAACGACAACCGCGAACGGATGGCGCGGGGCCTCGCAACACTGGGTAAGGACGGCGCACAGATCCTGGCCACGACCCACGACCGGAAGTTCGCCCTGTCGCTCGTGAACGAGGGCCGGGCCAGGGAATGCATCGCGCACCTCTCCGTCCATGCGGTCAACCCGGTGCGCCCGACGCTGAGCGCCTCGCCGGCGATCGAGGAGATCGACCGCAAGCGCGTCGAGTTCCGCAATAACCCCGACTCCGCCAGCCATGCGCAAGATTATGCCGGCGACGTCCGCGTGTTCCTGGAGGCGCGCCTGGGCGATCTGTTCGACGATACGCCGTTTCCGACCCATGCGGCTTCCACCCGGCCGCTCACACTGATCCCCCTCGTCGACAAGTTGCGCGGACTGGTCGGCACGCGGGGCAGCGAACTGCTTCGCAACCCGGTGGTGGTGCGCTTCGCCAGCGACGCGGCGCTGGCAGAGGGCGCGGAGGTGCGCAGGGTGTTGAACACCGCGCACCACGACCGGCGGTCGCTCACCTACATGGACGTGAAGAGCGTCGAGGCAGAGCTCGGGCGCCTGCGGACCGACGTCGAGGCGGTGCACGAGCAGTTCCGCCTGTTCCGGTGGCGCGAACCGCTCGCGGAGGACGAACAGCCGGCATCGAACGTCGTGGTGCTGCGCCCTGCGGCGCGACCTTCGTTCGACGTGCACGTATGCCCCGATATCGCCGCGTTCGCCGGGCGTCTTCCGGCCGGCGGCTCACAGGACACATCGGCCGACCGGCTGACCGGGGAATGGTTCGAGGGGAAGTCGCTCTACTTCGTGCGTGGGGATTCGCTTGGCTTCGCGATTCCATCCGGCGCAGTCGCCATCGTCGAGTCAGAAGCGTATCCAGGGCGCGATCAGAACCTTGTCGTCGCGATCCACCGCGACACGGTGTTCGCGCGCCGCCTGGTCAAGTCGCGGGCAGGCTCCGGCGTCTCCCTTTCGGCGCAGATGCCGGATCCGCGCGCACGCCGACCCACCGTGACTTTCGAGGAGAGCAAGGTAAGGCTACACCGCGTCGTGGGCGCGCTGTTCACCACCATGCCGCCGCCCGCCGGGGGCAGCGAAGCCACGCTCGTCGATACAGTGCCCGAGCTCGGGGGCGTGCAAGTCGCCTACAGGGTGCGCGAGGAGAGCGCCGTGCCGCTGGCACTGCCGGGCCAGGTGATCCTCGGCGGACCGGAGATCGCGCTGTCCGACCTCGGCGCGAACGAAGGTGAGCTGGCCGCGGTGCTGCTGTCGGACGGCGGCAGCGTGTTCAAGCGCATTGGCGCACGACTGACCGCGCCGTTGGGGCACCTCATGCAACTCGAATCCATCGGCGGGCTAGGATCGTCGCTGGTCGTCGCCACCGAACCGCTGGACGACGGCTCCGACATCCCAGTGGTGGTCTCGGCCCGGCGTGTGCTCGGCGTCCTCTACGAGGGCTGACGCCTAAGGGCGCGGACGCGGCTTCCCGCGCTCGGCGAGGCCCCATCCACGCTCCCAGGCGTCCCCAGCGGGGCCCGAATGCGGGACGTCATCGAGCGCGTCCCCTGCGTGGAAGGCGTCCCACCCCTCCGCCCGCAACTTCGGGTTCATCGCCAACCGCTCGTAGCGGTCGATGCGCGTCGTCGGACAGTCTGCGGCGCAGACGCGTTCGCCGTTGTCCCACTCCAGCTCGGCGCCGCATTCACCGCAGCACTCGGGCTCCTCGAGCAGCCGTTTCGTCGCTCCCATCGCGTGTCCTTTCTTCAAAGGTGGACAACTCCATGTGCGTGGCGTCCGCCCAGCTTCAAGGGGCGGCTAAGTATCCATCCACAGGTTTAACTCGATCGGGGTAATATGCGCACGGCTGCGATCGCCCCCGGGCTTGCCCACCGCCGCCGCAAGTTACCGGCACCTGGATGGCGTAAACCGTTGACCCTTCGGAGTGGTGGTCGCGCGAGCGGCGATACCTCTTGCTGACCTGAGGAACGGAAGCGCACTGCGCCGGGGGCAGACCTCCCGACCGTTTCCAAGATGCCTCACTAAGTCAACTAGGCTACGTCGACACCATCTGCGGTGCCGCGAGCATGCGTGGTGGCGCGCCGTGCGGATCACGGCTAACCAAGCGGGGGGAGAACTGGATGACCGCTGACGCGACCAAGCACATCGGGATCGAGGAGGAGCGTGAGGGCGGCGTCGCCATCGGCGTCGAAGTGGAGCGCGACGACCCTGGTGCGGTGATCGGCATCGAGCGCCCATTCGACCCCGACAAAATCAAGGTGCTGCGCGAGAGCAAGACGATCTCTCTGCTGTCCACACGCATCGAGCACGGCGAGATCGATCTCGCGCCGGAATTCCAGCGCCTCGCGCGCATCTGGGACAACGGCCGCAAGAGCCGATTGATCGAGTCCATTCTGCTGCGAATTCCACTGCCGGTGTTCTACGTCGCCAGCGACATCAAGGAGAACTGGGCGGTCGTCGACGGGCTCCAGCGCCTGACCACAATCTATGATTTCATGAAGGGCGAATTCGCCCTGAGCGGCCTGGAATACCTCGTCCAGTTCGACGGGGACCGGTTCGACGCGCTGCCGCGCAACATGCAGCGGCGGATCGAGGAAACCGAGCTTGTCATCAACGTAATCCAGCCGGGAACGCCCGAGGAGGTGATGTTCAACATCTTCAGCCGCATCAACACAGGCGGACTCACGCTGAACGGCCAGGAGATCAGGCACGCGCTGAACAAGGGACAGGCCCGGGGGTTCCTGAAGGAGCTGGCCGCGTCCAGCGAGTTCCTCGACGCGACCACCGGAAGCGTCAGCGACACGCGAATGGCGGGGCGCGAATGCGCGCTGCGGTTCCTCGCATTCCGCTTCACCAACTGGCGCGAATACTCGACGAACGATCTAGACGGCTTCCTCAACGCGGCGATGCAGAGGATAAACCGGCTTTCCGACCACGACCTCAGCCGCAGCCGTGCGGACTTCGAGCGGGCGATGGCTACCGCCACGGCGATCTTCGGCAACGACGCCTTCCGCAAGCGCTACGACCCCAGTGCCGACCGCAACCCGATCAGCAAGGCGCTGCTCGAGGCCTGGTCGGTGACGTTCGCCGACCTTGATGGGGAAGAGCGGGCGTTGCTCGTCGCAAGGCGTGACATGGTCCGCGAGGAGTTCATCGAACTGATGCGAAACGACCGCGAGTTCGAGGTCGCCATCTCCTATTCCACAGGATCCCCCGGGCGCGTCCACAAGCGCTTCGAAGCGATCGAGGGCCTCGTCGCCAGGGTCCTTTCGGCATGAGCCACATCACTGAGCTCGAGCTGCACAACTTCAAGTGCTTCCGTCACCAGCCGATCCAGCTCGGCGCGCTCACCGTCCTCGCTGGCCTGAACGGCATGGGCAAGAGCAGCGTGATCCAGGCACTCCTGCTCCTGAGGCAGTCGTTCACGGAGGGAAGATCCCGCCGACTGAAGTTGTCGGGCGACCTGGCCGATCTTGGAACGGGATCGGACGTATTCTTCGACCTCGCCGACGAGGACGAGCTCGGCTTCGTCCTCGAGGTGGACCACAGGTTCCGCTACGAATACGCCTTCGAATACAAGCGCAGCAGCAACTCCCTGGCGGCGCGCTTCGGCGATCAACGCACCCAGACCGTGGCCCGTCGCACCATGCTGGGCGAAGATGGGAGCTGGACGGCGCCCTCCGCAGGCGTCAGGTTCCCCTTCCGGATCCCAGGCCTGCAGCAGACGCTCCACTTCCAATACCTCGCTGCGGAACGCCTAGGCCCCCGCAAGATGCTCCCGTGGTCAGAGGAGCAGATCTCGCGCCGCTCCCTCGGCGCGCAGGGCGAGCACGTGCTGGGCTTCCTCGCGCGCTACGGCCCCGAGACGCTCCGTCCCGGCGATCCGAGGCTTGGACACGTGGACGCCAAGGAGACGGTCGAGGGCCAGGTGACCGCATGGCTGCAGGAGACCAGTCCCGGCTCGATGCTCGACATCAGTGAGCTCCGCGACATCGACGCCTACCAGGCTCGCTTCGCATATCGGCGACGCGGGGACGTCGCCTCCCGCCCCTTCCGGGCGACCAACGTCGGCTTCGGCCTCTCATACGTGCTGCCGGTGCTGACGGCGCTGATTGCCGCACGTCCCGGCGATCTCGTCATCATCGAAAATCCCGAGGCACACCTGCACCCGCGCGGCCAGACGAAGCTCGGCGAACTCGCGGCGCGGGCCGCGGCAGCCGGCGTGCAGATCATCGTCGAGACGCACAGCGACCACTTCCTCGACGGCGTGCGCGTCGCGGTGCGCGCCGCAGTCGTGGAACCGAAGGCGACGAGGATTCACTACTTCACCCGGCATGGCGCCGAAGCGGCGGTCATCTCACCTCAGATCAAGCGTGACGGTAGCCTGACGGAGTGGCCAAGCGGCTTCTTCGACGAACGCGACGAGAACCTCATCCGACTGCTCGCGCCCGTCGGCTGAGACATGAGGGAGTTCGTCCTGAACGACGCGTGCCTCGGCGGCACCATGACGCTGGAGGAGGCCGCCACGCTGGCGATCGATGTCGAGATCGGCCTCGTCGCGCTGATCGCAGCCGGCCACGGCGTCCAAAGTATGCGCCTAGCCGCCAGCACGGGGGAGGTCCACGTGGCGGCGGGCGTGACGCTCGCCGACGTGCTTCAGCATATCCTGCGCGGAACGAAGTCCGGCCGCGTCCTGGCACGTATGGCAACGAAGTATCCCGTTGAGGACGACCTTGACGAGGGCGAGTTCGCGGCGCTGGTCGAATGGGCGATCCCCGCGCATCCGAATTCCATTTCCCTGGTTTTGTGCGCTCGGTCCGGACGGATAGCCGCCACGATCACCACCGACGACGATTGGAGGGTGGATCCACTCACGCTCCTGGTCGCGCGGGATCCGGCTGATCCGGGCGCCACCGCCGGGATCGAGGTCGACAACGTCTTCTCGGCCGAGAACGCCGCCGAGCTCGTGAAGCGGCTTGACGAGGCCTTCGTAGCGGTGGCGAAACCTGCAGACATCTGGCGCGACAGAGCCCAACTGTTTCCCGACCTGGACTTCGCCCAGCGCGTGGAACGAGACCTGGCCGACCTTGGACCCGTCCAGTATTCCGCAGCCATTGCCCGTCTCCAGGAGCTGAACCTGGCAAGTGAGCGCTGGACCGCGCCCGCCGCCGCGCCTCCCTACCTCTCCAGGGTCACGGGCGAGTCGAAGGCGACGATGAACAAGTATGGATCGGAGCGCGTATTCCGATCCAGCAATGGTTCCGACGAAACCTTCGAACTCCACGCGAGGTTGCCCGACGGATTCAGGCTACATCTCCGCGAGCTGCCCGCCGGACATCGGCTTGAGATTGGCTACATCGGGCCGCACCTCTCCATCGTTAGTGAGAACTGAGCCTCCGAACGGCATGGCGCTCACGCGTGCCTGCGACTCAAATCGCAGCACGAGCGGAGCGCGCCGATAGCGCGGCGCCTCGCCGAGACGACCACGACGTCAAGCACTGGTCTGCGAAGGCGGCGGAGGCGCCAGGGATCGCGTCACCGCGAAAGAGGTTCGGGGGCGTCGACGCCTGAGCGCGCCGCAAGAGCGCTGCAGCGCCCACTGCTCAGTAGCCTTTAGCTGTGGCTCAGCAGGTTGAAGGGAAAAGCCTGCGGCGCAGCCTACAACTTAAAGGATTAAGCGATGGTAAACGGCTTCGAGCACATGAAGAAATTTTCCACAGCCGCCCGCACCCTAATGGAAGCGGGCTTCGTCGATTCCGCCGCCGGACGGTATTCAAAGACGCTCTTCATGAGCGTGACGCGGCGTGCGTCGGAAGTGGAGGCCTGCGCGCTTGCGGCCGCGCTTGAGCAGGGTTGGAGCCTCGTCACCCTCGAGTTCGGCAAGAACTCCAAGGCGAAGGGGCCCCGCTGCTTCTCGGTGTCCCTACGGGACGGCGAGGGCGGCGCCGCGACCACGCATGACTGCGCGCTCGCTACCGACGCCGACGGCCGCTACGTCCTTGTCCCACGCGGCAGCGTGGCCGCGACCTACCACTTCGCGATCGGTCCGGACGGCCTCGAGCGGCGCCACGGACGGCCGGCCGACGTCGTCACGAGTTCCATCAAGGCCATGAAGGGGCTGGTCGCGGCGGCCAAGAACGCCGGGGAATTCCGTGGCATGGCGGTGCACACCTTTGATGTTGAAGCCGCATGATCGGAAACCGGGCTGCCTTGTGCAGCCCGGTCAGTTCTCAGCCCTGAGCAAACTGCAAACTAGCTTGAAATTCACTGCAGCCTTTCCTGCAAAGACTGCAGCATACCTTGATCAGCTAGACGCACGTCACACGTCGAGATTGGCGACGCTCAGCGCATTCTCCTGGATGAATTCGCGGCGTGGCTCGACCACGTCGCCCATCAAGCGGGTGAAAATCTCGTCGGCGACATCGGCCTGGTCGACCGCGACGCGCAGCATCGAGCGGTTGGTCGGGTCGAGCGTGGTTTCCCACAATTGCTCGGGATTCATCTCGCCCAGGCCCTTGTAGCGCTGGATCGACAGGCCCTTGCGTCCCGCCGCCAGGATCGCCTCGAGCAATTGCGAGGGCCGCGCGATCAGCGCCTCGCCCTTGCCGACGGTGACCGGCAGATCCTCATCCTCGTCGACCTCGGCGGCGGCTTCCTCGGCAGCTGTCGCCGCGGCCTGCGCCTTGCTCGGCACCAGCTTGACCGCGCTGCCGTAGCTGTCGACCTGCTCG
>Ga0207669_10000014_pt1 | contig 129145 bp, 126 predicted proteins | sample KBSM33metaG_FD_184329 | JGI IMG/M metagenome (GOLD analysis project Ga0207669, IMG submission 184329) | Miscanthus rhizosphere microbial communities from Kellogg Biological Station, Michigan, USA - KBS M3-3 metaG (SPAdes) (version 2) | ecosystem: Host-associated > Plants > Roots > Rhizosphere...
GGGCGAACCTGAAGGAGCTACCGGTCGGTGAAGGAGGCCGAAGTCGAAGCTCCCTGGGGCCTACACGTTTCGGTGATCACGGAGCGACAGTTTTGCGTGACCACGGACACGAACACGCTGTAGTCCTCCACGAACGGATAAATCACCCGACGCTTGCCAGTGTGCCCAGTCAGGAAATCCTCTGCTGCAAAACGCGAGCCCTCGGGAAGGCTGACCTGCCGGAACGTCCCTACCTCGATCCATTCACGCTCAAAATCGCGATGGCCGTTCTCCTTTAAGCCGCGAAGCGTTTGGCGATATTTGGGGCGAAGATGCCGCTCGAAATAAGCGTCTCCTTCCTCCTGGGTGAGAAGTTCCCGAAGGTTGTCAAGCGTTATGGGGGTGCGAGCGAAGTCGTTGCCGATGAGTCTGGCGACCAGCGTGTGCATCAGCAAAGACTCAGGCGTTGCATAGAACCTTTGCTCAAGATAGGACCGGGCCGAGTCGATCAGCGCCCACTCGTCTGCCGCAGCTGGCCCTATTGGATCTTGCTCCCAAAGAACATCTGGATCGAGGGTCAACCAGGCGGTCCCACACTGCAATAGGTCTCGAGGCACGTAGTCAGCCCTGTTACAAGCAGTCAGAACTGCATTGCCACGGTGGTCATGACAAACCAGCGATTTCACGAGACTTCCTTTTATTTTGGTCTCGTCTGGGGCATCGTCGCCCAGTGCCTGCTCTGCCTCACAAATGGCGGACCAAAGTCGACTCCATTCCTCGGCGACGATCCATGCCGAGAACCACCGATAAAGCTCAAAGGGTCGTTCGCCGCCTAGCATCATCTCGACACATCGGCCAGGATGGTCGTCCTCCGTGCACTGAAGCTGCCCGAAAGAAACAACCTGGTTCACCACTTCTTCAAGGGTCTGCCGAGTTTTCTCCTCCACGTGAGAAGCTCGGAGAATGGCCTCGGCGCCTTGGTAGCTGAGTGGAAGGTGACCCCAATGCAAAACATGAGCCGCAGTTCGCAAAGATGGGCGATGCTGGGTACGGTGCTCGCCCGCTGCTAGAAAACGTGAAGCATTGTGTTCGGTTCCGAGATGGTGCGCCTGCTTGGTAGCCGTTGCATGGGGGTTTAGCCAAGAAAGGGAGCCCCAGTTGACCAAATGCTCAAGGCGGGTGAATCGATCTAAGAACCGACCCTCCAACTTTTTCGTGTAGCTGTCACGGCGGATTCGCCGCCAAACTGGGTCGAAGCGCACATCGTCTATGGCGCCACCTCCTATAAGTAAACTTTAGGGGAAGTAATCCAAGCCTGTGTGAGCGACGTATAAGACCCGAGGCGGCCTTTCCCAAGAGTTAAGACATGCGAGCTGATCGCCTGCCGCCACCGATCAGCTCTCCAATCGATCGACGACCTTGGTCAGCTCGACCATCGAGGTGTTGAGAGCGGCGGCAATTGCCTTGACAGTGGCCCAGGTCGGGTTCGAGTGGCCGCGTTCGATGGTTGAGAGGTGGCCGACGGTGATCCCGGCGGTGTGGGCTAGGGCTTCCTGGGTCATGTCGCGCTCGGTGCGCAGCTGGCGGATCGCCTTGCCAAGCGCGGGCTGGGGCTGATCTGAGCGGCGCATCTGGGGAACATCTCAAACGCAGGCGTCTTGATCCATCTATCAAAGCACTTGTGTTTAAGCGTAAGCTGCGGTAGCCTCGCCTTCCGATAAAGAAAGTGCCCCCGCGCTGGTGGAACAGCCGGGGGCGTGGCACAGGAAAGGAGTGCTTTCCCATGCAAGACCAGCCTAGTGGGGCAGACGAGGAGAACGTCCCGCCCACCGAAGCCCAGGACATTCGCGATCAGGGTGTCGTCCTGATCCACGTCCTCAGTAGGCACCCGACGCTGCTGACGATCCCCGATCTCGTTCGCGAGATCACGAGCGGGTCGAAGGACTTTGCAGAAGGCGATGCGCTGGAGCGCGCTGTGCGCGATCTGACAGGCGTCGGGCTGCTGCATTGCCCAAGCGGCCTCGCCGTGCCATCTCCGGCCGCTCTGCGCTTCCTGAAGATCCTCTACGAAGGCAAATTGCTAGGCGGTGGGGAGATTTCGGCGGGTCGGGGCGGTCGCAGGGAGCTGCGGCATTTCGAGCTGGAAGCGCCGCAGTTGCTCCGGCCCGCCGGAATCTCCCCATTCCAAAAGACACCATAGGCAGTCAGAGGCAAGCCAAGACGAGCCCATTCAAATGACCGTCAGGCCCAGCACCGCCAATCGACAGCGCAAAAGCCACCACAACAGGGTCCTCCGTAACCCTTCCCTAAGCCCCAACCCCACAGCACGACACACTGGGAACCCCCTTTTTGGGGGTCCCCCGATGCATTCGGGCCGCGCGATGGACAGCAGTGTCGAGATGGCATCCGCGCGCATCAAGCTCGATCCGCAGGCAACTGAGGCGATTGCCCGCCGCGTGGTTGAGATCCTCGAACAGCGAGGGCTTCAGCAGCATGAGCTGGTCGATGCCGCCGAGTTGGCGCGGCGGTTCGGGATCGAGCGGTCTTGGGTCTACTCCCATGCGATCGAGCTGGGCGCGGTCAAGCTGGGCAGCGGGGCTAAGCCCCGATTGCGGTTCGACCCGCAGATCGTGGCGCGGGTGCTGCGGAGGGTTGGTGAGGAATCGGCGGCTGACCCGCCCACCCGTTCGGGTGAGCGGGCGGGTCAGCCTTCTGCGGGTGGAGGCAGCGGAGTGCGGTTGCTGCCGATCCGCCCGCGAGGGGAGAACGAACCGCCCTCCGCGGCTTAGGTAGGCATGCCGCGCAAAGCGACGGGACAGGTGATCGAGCCAGCGGACGGTCGCAGCTGGGCAATCCGGTTTCGGGCATACGGCAAGCGCCGTTACGTGTCGCTCGGCACCGCCGAGGAAGGCTGGGATCGGCGCCGGGCCGAGGCCGAGCTACGACACGTCCTGGCCGACGTCGAGCGCGGCGTCTGGCGACCGTACGAGCCAGCGCAGGCCCCGCAGGTGGCCGAGGCGCCGACCTTCCATGAGTTCGCCTCCGAATGGCTGGAGAACCGGGAGCCGGAGCTACGGCCGAAGACCGTCACCAGCTACCGCTGGCAGCTGAGTGGCCACCTGCTCCCCTACTTCGCGCGGATGCATCTCGACCAGATCGGCCCCGAGGACGTGGACCGCTACAAGGCCGCCAAACTGCGCGAGGGGACGCTCGGCCCGAATCAGATCAACAAGTCGATCGGTCTGCTGGCGATGATCCTCGACGCCGCCGGCGACTACGGCCACGTCGATCCGGCGCGCGGTCGCAGGCGGCGCGTGAAGCGCACCGTGCCCAAGCGCCCGACCGTCGAGCCCGAGCAACTGCCGTCGCTGCTCGAGGCGGCGCGGCGGCTGCGGCCGATCCTGGCGACGATGGCCGGGGCCGGGCTCCGCAACGGCGAGGTCTGCGCGCTCGACTGGTCCGACCTCGACCTGTCCAGCGGCACGCTGACGGTTGGCGAGTCGAAGACCGAGGCCGGTGTGCGGCAGGTCGATCTGCCGGAAGCGCTGCGCCGGGAACTGGCCGAGCACCAGCTGCGCGCGCGTCGCACGGACGGGGCGATCTTCCCCAACCGCAACGGGCAGCGGCAGAGCGTCAGCAACGTCGAGCGCAGGATGAAGACCGCGATCCGGCGAGCCAACCAGCGCCTCGACGGGTTCGGCATCCGGCCGATTGACGAGGCGGTCACGCCGCACTCGCTGCGCCGCCTCTACGCCAGCTTGCGCTTCGCCCTAGGGGACGATCCTGTGTACGTGGCGGCCCAGCTGGGCCACACCGAGCCGGGCTTCTCGATGAAGGTCTACGCTAGTGCTGTGCGTCGCCGCGAGAGGCTGATCGGTGCGGCGCTTCGCGAGTTCGATGCCGCCCTCGATTGGGCAGCAATGGGCAGCGGAGGGCCGATCTACGCCGATGCCGAGCCGAACGGGAGCGACGGGCAATCGCCGGAAACGGCTCAGCAGAGCCTGTTCGCGGCAACCAGCCCCGATAGCTCAGCTGGATAGAGCGACTCCCTCCTAAGGAGTAGGCCGCTGGTTCGAATCCAGCTCGGGGCGTAAGTGTCAGCCGCGGTCGGGCCGCTCGGGGAACAGCTCGTCGATCGTGACGAGGGCACGGTAGGGCGCTTGGGCGGCGGCTTCGATCCGCTCGCCGCCGCCCGCTAGACGGTCGACAACGGCGACGACGCCGGCCACCTCGAGGCCCTCCTCGCGGATGCGCTCGATTGCCTTCGCGGTCGAGCCGCCGGTGGTGACGGTGTCCTCGACGACGAGGCAGCGGGCACTGGGCTCGACCGGGCCCTCGACCCAGCGCTGGAGGCCGTGCGCCTTGCGCTCGCCGCGGACGAAGAAGCCGACCAGCTCGTCGCCGGCCGCGGCAGCCAGCGCGGCGCAGGCGGGCGGGATCGCCGCGGTCGCCGGACCGCCTACGGCGGTCGCCCCGACCTCGGCCGCGGCGGCAGCGATCAACTCGCCGGCGGCACGGAACCCCGCCGGCCGCAGCAGCGCCCGTCGCGCGTCTACGTAGTACTGCGCCGTCGCCCCACTTGCCAACGTCACCTCGCCGATGATCAATGAGTGCTGACGCAGCTCGGCGAGCAGCGTCCGCTTGGCGGCGTCGAGGTCGGCCACGGAGCGCATCCTATGGCGCGCTCGGCTCAGAAGACGAAGATGCTCTCGCCGTAGTGGATGCGGTTGTAGATCTCGGGCTGGTCGGCGATGAAAGTACGGATGCAGCCGTGGCTGGCGGGGTAGTCGGGCACAGATTCGTAGCCGTGCACGGCGTAGCCGCCGTAGAAGTAGAACGAGTAGTACATGCCGTGCGAGTTGTAGCCGGGTTCGGTCCTGATGAAGTGGAAGTGGCCGGTGACGGTGGGAGTCGATGACTTGCCTGAGGAGACCGGGTAGACGGCGAAGGGCTTGTCGTCCTTGGCGAAGACGAGGACCTGCTTGGAAAGCGGCGCCTCGAGGTGTTCGCCGGCGTCGGGATGGACGACGTGGTATTCGCCCTCGCCGGAGAAAGCGCGCTTGACCAGGCCCTTGCCGGCACGCATGCTGCGCGCCATGCCGTTGACTTTGCGGTAGGCGAGGACGCCGCGGGCGGTCTTGTCGCCGAAGCAGCGGCCGCTGTTGGCGATGTAGCCCATCTTCCGCATCGCCTTCTTGAAGCCAAGGACGACCGGGCCGCATTGGCCCTGGTGAAGGGCGGGGTAGCTGACCCTCCAACTCTTGCGCACGGTCGTGTCGCCGAGCAGCGAGCCGCTCGCGGGCAAGCGGGCGCTGGCGGCGTACTTGCCACCCTCGCGCAGGACGATCACGGCGCGGAAGCTGCCGCTATCGCCCTTGCCCTTGGCGACCTTCGCCTGGCGGGTCAGCAGCCGGTGGCCATCGAGGTAGAAGGTGACTTTGACCTTTTGGCCGGGCTCGAAGGGCTCGACCGTGCCGGTTACCGGCACCTTGCCGTAGATCGGCGCCTTGCCCCCATGCAGGTGCCCGACGCGGATCTTCACCGTCGCCTGCGCAGGGCCCTTCGGCGCCTTTTCGCCTCCCCTATCGGATCCGCCCTGCGCCTTTCCCGACCCATCGGCCTGCGCCGCAACAGCGGTGGCAGGCAACACCAGCAGGACAAGGAGGATCAGCGCGTGGACGAGGTGGCGACCCATGGGTCGAGCATTCTGGCGGACGCCCCGGCCGGCCCGATTTGTAACCAGACTGTGGCATCGCAGTCAATTGTCTGTAAAAAGAGTGAGACATGGCTTGAAATAGCCAGATTTGCGACTACGGTCGCCGCAGCGGAGGGTGAAGCCGATAGGTACCGGCGACTGGCTGACACCCAGGAGTCCGGGCTCACCCGGATGGGGTTCGAGTCCCCCGCCCTCCGCTGGTAGGATCAGCAGTCCTGGGTGTCAGCCACATTGTTGTCGTTACACGGCTTCATCAAACGGCCCGCTTCGCGGGCCGTTTCTCTGCTCGGGTCGACTCGTCTTTCGACCCGCCTTCTGGGACCTACTGGCCGAGCAGAGCCAGGGAGTTGTTGAGCATGTGGAGGAGGATGCCGGGGACTATCGAGCCGGTTTTCTCGTAGAGCAGGGCGAGGATGAAGCCGAAGGCGATCAGCGGGGGGACGGCGCTGATGCCGGTGAGGGCGTGCAGGCCACCGAAGAGGACGGCGCTGATCAGGGCGGCGGCGAGACTGGGCAAGCGGGTACGGAGGCCGCCGAAGAGCATGCCGCGGAAGCAGACCTCCTCGCTGATCGGGGCGGCGATCGCGATCAGCAGGACCTGCACCGGCACGGCGCCGAACGATTCTGCGATGTCCTTTTGCTCCGGTTCGCCGAAGATCGCCACATAGACGCCGGCAAAGACGATGTAGGCGCCGATCGCCGCCAGCATCCAGAGCCAGGCTGAGCGGTCGAAGCCGCGCACGCCGAGCCGCCGCAGCGCCACACCCACCGACGACTCCCCCCAGCGGCTCGCCACCGCGATCGGCACCAGCAGGAAGCCGAGCGCCGTTGCCAACTGGACGACCGCGTTGGCGGCGTCGCTGAGATTCCCGTTGCTCGGGTTGTCGATGACGATCGCGGGGATTCCCAGCAAGATGCCGAGGGCGAGCGCGAGGAATATGCCACCGACGGCCATCCGCGGTCCCCAGGATGCGTACGGGAAAGGAGCCAGGGGGTGCTCCGATGGAGCCTCTCCCCGGCACCGCGGAGTGGTTTTGCCGCGAAGCGGCACTCGATTAAACCCGCCTCCGGCGGGTTTTAGGCTCCATCGGAGCGCCCCCTGGCTCCTTCTACGGCTAATTTGGCGCTCATGACGCCGGCAGTCTCACAGGTCTCTCGATCCACCAAGACCCGGCTGCGCTTCCTGCGCCGCCTCGTGATCCTGGTCGTTTTCCTCGTCCTCGTCGCGATCGCGCTCAGCCAGTTCACCGAGCTGAAGCGCCTCGCCACCGGCATCCTCGCCTCGACCGCAGTGCTCGCCGCGATCATCGGCTTCGCCGCCCAGCACACGATCGCCAACATGGTCGCCGGCGTCCAGCTCGCCATCTCCCAGCCGATCAAGATCGGCGACCGGATCGCCTTCGAAGAGACCGGCGGCCGGGTCGTCGACATCACCCTCTCCTACACCTACGTCGACCCCGGCGACGGCACCTCGGTCGTCATCCCCAACCAGCTCCTGGTCGAGGGCGTCGTCCACAACCTCTCGACCGAAGACACGCAGGCCTGAGCAGGCGGCGGGGCCAGCGGCGCCCGGCGCGGCCGGAAGTACGCTTGAGCGGTGAGCAAGCGCGATCGCCGACGCCAGCGACGCCGCGGCGGCGTCGGCGCCAAGCTGCTCCTGCTCGGCGGCGGCCTCCTGGTCGTGGTGGCGATCGCGGCGATCGCCGTCACCTCCTGGGTGCTAGACGTCGCCGCCGAGGCGCCTTCGCTCGCCTCCTGCAAGCCGGTCGACCATCGCGGCAACTCGGTCATCTACGCGGCGGACGGCAGCCGGCTGGGCCGCATCGCCTCTGAAGAGGCGCGCGTGCCGGTCTCGATCGGCCGCGTGCCGAAGAGCCTCCAGCACGCCACCGTGGCGATCGAGGACCAGCGCTTCTACGAACACGGTGGCGTCGACCCCGAGGGCATCGCCCGCGCCGCGCTGAAGAACCTCGAAGCGGGGAAGACCGTCGAGGGCGGCTCGACGATCACCCAGCAGCTGGTTCGCAACCTCTGCATCGCCCACCCGGCGCGCACGCTCGAGCGCAAGATCGTCGAGGCCAAGCTGGCGATCGAGTACGCCGACCGCCACTCGCGCCGGGAAATCCTCGGCCAGTACCTCAACACCGCCTCCTACGGGACGATCGAAGGGGCGACCGCGGTCGGCGTCGGTGCCGCCGCCCAGATCTACTTCTCCAAGCCGGTCTGGAAGCTGACCCTTGCCCAGGCGGCGCTCCTGGCCGGCCTGCCGCAGGCGCCGACCGAGTACAACCCGGTCCTCAACCCGCGCGAGTCGCTGGCGCGCCGCAACCAGGTGCTGGCGAAGATGGCCGAGGAGGGATACGTCACCGCCTCGCAGGCCGCGCAGGCCCGGAGCCGCGGCCTCGGGCTGGACCTCGACCGCGGCTTCTTCGACAAGCGCCAGCCCTACTTCTTCGACTACGTCGAGCAGAAGCTGATCGACGCCTACGGTGTGAACGCGGTGCGCAAGGGCGGCCTCGCGGTGCACACGACGCTCGACCCGCGCCTGCAGGGGGTCGGCCTCGAAGCGATGCGCTCGACCCTCCCCTACCCCGAAGACCCCGCCTCGGCGCTGGTCTCGATCGATCCCCGCAACGGCCGCATCCGGGCGATGGCCTCCAGCTCCAGCTACGCGCAGAGCGAGTTCAACCTCGCCGCCCAGGGCCACCGCCAGCCCGGGTCGACCTTCAAGACCTTCGTCCTGACGACGGCGATCAGGCAGGGAATCGACCCCTACTCGACCTACTACACCTCCCGCCACCTCGACCTCGATCTGCCGCAGTGGGGGCACTGGGAAGTGAGCACCGCCGACGAGGGCTACCTGGGGCGGGTCAACCTCCAGCAGGCGACGGTCGCCTCCGACAACACCGTCTTCGCCCAGCTCGACCTCGATGTGGGCCCGAAGAGCGTGCGGACGACGGCTAAATCGATGGGGATCACCAGCCCGCTCGACGGGATCCCGGCCGAGGGGCTCGGCGGCCTGCGGGTCGGCGTCTCGCCGCTGGAGATGGCCGATGCCTACGCAACGCTCGCGGCCGGCGGCATCCACCGCAACCCGGTTGCGATAGAGCGCGTCGTCTTCCCGGGTGGCCGCGTCGAGCGGCCGGAAAAACCCGAACCGCGACGGGTGGTCTCGGCGCCGGTCGCCTACCAGGTCTGGCGCCTCCTGCACGACAACATCCTCGAAGGGACCGGCACCGCCGCCTACACCGGCTGTCCCGGGCAGGGCGGCAAGACCGGGACGACCGATCGCTTCACCGACGCCTGGTTCGCCGGCATCCAACCGAATCTGGCAAGCGTCGTCTGGGTCGGCTACCCGCAGTCCAATGCGATTGAAATGACCGCAGTGCACGGCATCACCGTCTACGGCGGCACCTTCCCGGCCGAAATCTGGCACGCGCTATACAGCGGCGCCGAAGTGCCGTGCGAGGAATTCACCGCGCCGAAGACGCCAATCTCCTGGGCTCCCTACTACGGCCGCTACACGGCGGCGGCGCCGAGCAACGGCGCGGTCTCGGCAGGCTCGGACGGAGGCGGCGAAGAAAGCGAAGCCGAACGGCTGGGGCGTGAAGCGACTGGCGGCTATGACCCCGACGCCTACGCGCCGGGGGTCGGGCAGGAACCGACCCACGTGCCGCCACGCCCACCAAGAGTCGGGGCGGGAGCTGCCGCGGGTGAATGATCGCCGTGTCTGGGCGGCGGTCCTCATCCTCGCCGTCGGCTTCGCCGCCGCGCCGCCGCTTTTCTCGCACGACATATACAGCTACGTCGACTACGCCCGGCTGGGGGCGCTGCACGGCCTCGACCCCTACGTCCACCCGCCCGCAGCCGAACCGTTCGACCCCGCCTACGCGAGCGTCACCTGGATCGACGCGACCAGCGCCTACGGCCCGCTCTTCACCCTCGCCACCTACCCGCTCGCCTGGCTGCCGGTCTGGGCAGCGGTCGTGGCGCTGAAGCTCGCCGCGGCAGCGTCGGTCCTGGCGATCGCCGTCCTCACCGCCCGCATCGCCCCCGCTCGCGGCGTCAGCCCGCTCGGCGCCGCCGCCTTCGTCGCCCTCAACCCGGTGGTCCTTCTGCAGGTGGTCGGCGGGGGCCACAACGACGCGATTGCGGTGCTCGCTGCGACGATCGGCGTCGCCGCCATCCTCACCTCGCGGGAGGGGGCGGGTGGCGTCGCCTTCGTCACCGCCTTCGCGCTCAAGCCTCCCGCCGCGCTTGCCGCCCCTTTCGCCCTGCTGGCCAGCGCCAACGCCCGCGTGGCACTTTTACCCCAGCGGGGTGGGGCAAAAGGTCCAAACGCAGCGAGGGTCGGCTCGCTCGGGCGATTGCTCCTTGGAACCGCCGTCGCGGCACTTGCGACGGGCGCCGTCGCCTACGCGGCCTTCGGCTGGGACTGGCTCGGCGCGATCGGGCTCGCCGGCGAGAACCAGGGCCGCACCACCCACATGAGCATCCCGATCACGGCGGCCCGCCTAACCGGCCTCGACCCCACCGCCGTGCGTGCAGCAGCACTCGCCCTCTTCGCCGTAGCGACGATCTACCTCCTCGCCCGCACCTGGCAAGGCCACGACTGGATCAGGAACGCGGCATGGGCAACCTTCGCCCTGCTGCTGGCGACGGCCTGGCTCCTCCCCTGGTACCTGATCTGGGCCCTCCCCCTAGTAGCCCTCTCCCGCGACCGCCCCTTACAGCTCTTAACCCTGGGACTGACTGGGTTTCAGCTCTTCGCCCGCGTGCCGTTGTAGAGAGGGATGGGCACCCCTACAAGACCTCCGGAGAGTGAATCGGCAACTCCTGTTCGGTCGATTCCTGCTCCTCCGCCGACGGATGCAAAACCCCCGTCGGTATCGACCACCCCTCGCGCCTGCCCATCGCCGTCACGATTCCCACGTAGAGCAGCTCGACGACCGTCAGCACACCGCGCACGGCGATCGCGATCAGCGAGCCGACGGCAAGGCTCTTGCCGGGGGTCGCGACCTTGACCGCCCAGGCGAAGGCGGCGTCGCGGATGCCGAGGCCCGCCGGGGCGACCAGGGTGACCAGCGCCGCGACGTAGCCGACCGCCTGGGCCGAGCCGACGATCGGGATGTCGCTCGCCGGGATGTCGACGATCGAGCGGGCGACGCAGTAGATGCCGACCGCCACCACCGCCCAGTTGAAGGCGTAGAAGAGGACGAGGACGATCACCCCCGGCAGCGGGACCACCGCCGGCAGTGGCTCGCGGCCGAAGGCGGCCAGGATGCGATTGGCGAGCGGGCCGAAGACGCGCGGGTGCAGCAGCACGATCCCCGCGGGGATCAGCAGCAGCACCGCCCAGCGCAGCGGCTGGCCCTGCAGGTCGGGGTGGCTGATCAGGAAGTAGGCGGCGACGCCGACCCCGGAAATCGCCGAGACGGCCTGCTCGTAGGCGATGCTGGCGAGCGTTATCCGCCGTGGCACGCCGGCGCGCTCGGAGAGCAGCACCCGACCGAGCACGTAGAGGACGCTGCCGGGGACGTAGCGGGCGAGCAACGGCTGGCCCCAGGCGACCTGCGCCCGGCCGAGGCCGATCCGGTAGCCGAGGAAGCGCAGGATCAGGTCCCAGCCGACCGCGCTCAGCGCATAGAAGGCCGGCAGGACGACGAAGGCCGGGATCAGCCAGACGACGTGGAAATGGACGCCCTTGTCCTGGATCTCCGACCACTGGTTGATGACGGTGAGGACGAGGAAGCCGAAGACGAGGACGGCGATGCCGAGCTGGATCGCCAGCCGCACCCCTTTGCTGCGGGGCGGTCGGGTGCCGACGCGTGCCGCGGCTTCGCCTATGCGGTGTAGGAGTGGCTGCCCGTTGCCCACGTGCGACGCACCTTAGTGACGGCAGAGGCCAGCCAACCGCTCGGCACGGCGCCAGAATGGGCGCATGGGCGAGTTCGAGCTGCTGGCGAAGGTGCGCGAAAGGCTGCCGCCCGCCGGCCCGCGGGTACGGCTGGGCAGCGGCGACGATGCCGCGATAGTCGTGCCCGGCGGGGCGACGGCGACCTCCGTCGACGCGATCGTCGACGGCGTCCACTTCCACCGCGAGCGGTCAAGCCTGGTGCAAATCGGGGCGAAGGCGCTCGCCGGCGCCCTCTCGGACCTGGCGGCGATGGGCGCCGAGCCGGGCGAGGCCTACGTCGTCCTCGGCGTCCCGGCCGACCTCGACGAGCGCGGCTGCCTGGAGCTGCTGGACGGGATGGCCGCGGTGGCGCACGAGACCGGCACGACCCTGGCCGGCGGCGACGTAACCCGAGCACCGGCGCTGACCCTGGCGGTGACCGTCGTCGGGCACGCGCCCGAGCCCGGCGATTTCGTCAGCCGCGGCGGCGCCCAGCCGGGAGACCTGCTGGTCGTTACCGGCGAGCTGGGCGCTGCGGCTGCGGGGCTGCTCCTCCTCGAACGGCCCGACGCATCCGACATTCACCACACCAGGGTGGGGTCAATGTCGGATGCGCTACTTCGCAGACAGCTTGAACCGCGGCCGCGCCTGGCGGCCGGTAGGGCGCTGGCCAGGGCCGGGGCGACGGCGATGATCGACCTCAGCGACGGCCTCGGCGGCGACGCCGCGCACCTCGCGGAGGCAAGCGGCGTGCGCCTCGAGATCGACGCCGCCAATCTGGTGCTCGCCGCCGGCCTGGCCGAGGTCGCGGCGGCGGCGGATCGCGATCCGCTGGAGCTGGCCATCGGCGGCGGCGAAGATTACGAGCTGCTCGCCGCCCTCCCCCCCGAGCGGGTCGAGCAGGCCGCCGCAGCGATCAAGGCGGAGGGCGGGGTAAGCCTGACCGCGATCGGCCGCATCGTCGTCGGCGAGGGCGTCGAGATCAGGCTGCCTGGCGGGGGGACTCTGGCGGCGACGGGATTCGACCAGCTGAAGTGAGCGGGCCGCCGAGCTTGCCTTTGGCGCCGGAGCCGAACGAGCAGCCGACGAGCAGCTCGCGCACGGCGCGGCGGCGCAGCATCGCCTGCGCGACCTTTTCCGGCCGTGGGTGGTAGTCGCCGGAGTCGATCAGGGTCTTCAGCTCTTGCCCGTTCATCTGGGTCCCATATCGGCCCGGGGGCGGAGACCCTTAGTTCTTGGTACTCGCACATATGTCCACGCGCACGGACAGGGTGACTGAGGTCACGAGCCCGGGTGCCTCCCCGCAGGCGCGTAGATACCCTCTGCGTATGCCGAACGGGTCTACTCGAATACTGCTTGTCGATGATGAGCAGTCAGTTCAGACCCTGCTTAGCTACCCGCTTCGCAAGGACGGCTACCAGGTGATCTCGGCGCTCGACGGGCGCGAGGCGCTCGACCGTTTTGGCGAGGCCCGCTTCGACCTGGTGATCCTCGACCTGATGCTGCCCAAGCTCGGCGGTGTCGAGGTCTGCCGGCGGATGCGGCGGCGCAGCCAGGTGCCGATCATCATGCTGACCGCGAAGGGCAGCGAGACCGACAAGGTGGCCGGCCTCGAGGTCGGCGCCGACGACTACATAACCAAGCCGTTCTCAATGCGCGAGTTCCGCAGCCGCGTCAAGGCGGCGCTGAGGCGCTCGCGGATGACGATCGAGCCGCCCCAAGAGGAGCCGCTTTGCCACGGGGCGCTCAGCATCGACCCCGGCCGGCGGATGGTCACATTGCGCGGCGCCGAGGTCGCCGCCACCTACGTCGAGTTCGAGATCCTCGTCGCCCTCGCCCGCTCGCCGGGGCAGGTGCTGAGCCGCGAGGCGTTGCTCGAGCACGTCTGGGGCGACTCCGACTACCGCGACCCACGCACGGTCGACGTCCACATCCGGCACCTGCGCGAGAAGCTCGAGCGCAACCCGAAGGAACCCGAGTTCCTCTTCACGGTGCGTGGCGTCGGCTACCGCTTCTGCGAATGAGGAAAATCCGCCTCACCCCGCTGGGCAGCATGATCACCACGGTTTCGCTGGGGATCGGCGCCGGGACCTCGGCGATCGTCTACTTCTGGGTCGTGGTGATCGCCGGCCACGGCGAGGAGGGCGGCTCGATCCTGCTGGGCGCGGCGATGGCAATCGCGATCTCGCTGGCGATCGGCTTCTACTTCGCCCAGCTGGTCGCGATCCGCGTGCGGCGGATCGAGGACGCCGCCCGCAAAGTCGCCGACGGTGACTTCGCCACCCGCGTCCCGGTCAACCACTCCGGCCAGCTCGGGCAGCTGGCTCGCACCTTCAACGAAATGCAGCGCCGCCTGGCCGACCTCGACAGCGCCCGCAAGCAGTTCATCGCCAACGCCTCGCACGAGCTGCGCACGCCGATCTTCAGCCTCGGTGGCTTCGTCGAGCTGCTCGAAGAGGACGATCCCGACCCCGAGGAGCGAGCCGAGTTCGTGCGCACGATGCGCCAGCAGATCGACCGACTGACGAAGCTGACCGGCGATCTGCTCAACCTCTCCCAGCTCGACGCCGGCGGGATCGTGCTGCAGCCGCGGGAGGTCGACCTCAACCCGCTCGCGCGGGAGGTCGCGCGCGAGTTCAGCCCCCGCGCGGAGCTTCGCCGTTCGCGGCTCGAGCTGCGCACCCCCGAACGACCGGTGAGCGCCCTCGCCGACCCCGATCGGGTGCGGCAGATCATCCGTATCCTGCTTGACAACGCCCTCGTCCACACGCCGCCGGGCACCAGCGTCACCGTGACCACCTACACCCTCAACCGCCGCGCCGAGCTGACCGTCGCCGACGACGGCCCCGGCATCCCCCAGCGCATCCAGGGCCGCGTCTTCGAGCGCTTCTACACCGGCGACTCCTCGGGTGGCTCCGGCCTCGGCCTGGCGATCGCCAGCGAGGTGGCGCAGCGGATGGAGGGGCGGATCGCGATCTCTTCGAGCCGGCGTTTCACCGCCTTCACCCTCGACCTGCCGCCGACCTCGGCCGCAGCTCCCAAGGCGCTCCCGGGGCAGAAGAAGGCGCTCGCGTGACGGGCCGGATCGGCCGCCGGGCGGCGCCGGCGGCGTTGGCACTGGCGCTCGCCCTCGCCGGCTGCGGAGGCGAGGGGGACGAAGCGAGCTCCGGCGGCGACGGGGAGGCGGCGAAGACGGCGACCGAGGTCGTCGTGCAGACGGCCGAGAGCGGCTTCGACGCCGCCCAGGTCTACGAGGAGGCCTCCCCCGGAGTGGTCACTATCCGCTCGATCTTCGACGGCAGCGGCGCCGAAGGCTCTGGCTTCGTGCTCGACCGCGACGGCCGCATCGTCACCAACGCCCACGTCGTCACCGAGGGCGAAGGCGCCGAACGGCAGGAGGTCGAGGCCGTCTTCGTCGAGTTCCCCGACCGCAACGTGGTGCCGGCCGAGATCGTCGGCTTCGACCCCTTCGCCGACGTCGCCCTGCTGAAGGTCAAGCCCGACGGCTTCGACCTGCACCCGCTTGAGTTGGGCGACGACAGCGAACTGGTGGTCGGCCAGCCGGTGGCGGCGATCGGCAGCCCCTTCGGCGAGCAGCACTCGCTCTCGGTCGGCATCGTCTCGGCCACCAACCGCTCGGTCGGCTCGCTGACTGAATTCCAGATCGAGGGCGCGATCCAGACCGACGCCGCGATCAACCCGGGCAACTCCGGCGGGCCGCTGCTCGACGCAGGGGCCAGGGTGATCGGCATCAACCAGCAGATCGAGACCAACTCCGGCGCCAACGACGGCGTCGGCTTTGCCGTGCCGATCTCGGCGGTGAAGCGCTCGATCGCCCAGCTGGAGCAGGACGGCCGCGCCGAGTACGCCTACATCGGCGTCTCCAGCCAGCCGCTCTACCCGCAGCTCGCGCGCAAGCTCGACCTCGACACCAAGTTCGGCGGCCTGATCGCCGAAGTCGTCCCGGGTGGTCCGGCCGACGACGCCGGGCTCGAGGGCGGCGATGAAAAACTGCGCTTCCAGGGGGTCCCGTACCAGGTCGGAGGCGACGCCATCCTCGCCGTCGACGGCCACAAGCTCGTCGGGCCCGAAGACCTTGCCCGGGGCATTTCCGACTTCCGCCCGGGACAGGAGGTGACGCTCGAAGTGATGCACGCCGACGGCAGCAGGGACCAGGTCGAGGTGACGCTAGGCCGCCGCCCGGAGCCCGGCCAGAGCGGCTGAGCCGGCGCGGCCGGCGGTCGAACCGCCCCGGCCTGTAGAAATCCGCGGGTGCTTCAGGAAGTCGCCCTCGGACAGAAGTCGCTCGCCGACTACACCCACATCGCCGGCAAGCAGCTGGCGGAGGAGATCCGCAGCCTGGCCGAGCCGCTGGAGGGACAGCGCGTGCTGCACGTCAGCGCCACCGCTTTCGGCGGCGGCGTCTCGGAGATCCTCTACACGATCGTGCCGCTGATGCGCGACGTCGGCCTCGACGCCCACTGGCACGTGATCTACGGCAAGGAAGAGTTCTACAACGCCACCAAGCTGCTGCACAACTCGCTGCAGGGGGCCGAGCAGACGCTCAGCGACGAGCAGTGGGAGCTGTTCGACGAGATCAACGCCGCCAACGCCGAGGGGCTCGAAGGCGAGTGGGACACGATCGTCGTCCATGACCCGCAGCCGATCGGGCTGCGGCGCGGCGCGGCGCAGAAGAGCCGCAACTGGATCTGGCGTTGCCACATTGACCTCTCCGAGCCGAACCCGGCGCCGATCGCCCGTCTGCAGCCGCTGATCGAGGAGTACGACGCGACCGTCTGGCACATGCCCGACTACGTCCCGTCGGGGATCGACGGCCACAACGGCGTCAACATCATCCCGCCGGCGATCGACCCGCTCTCGCCAAAGAACATGGCCTTCTCGCCCGACGACGCCTCCTTCGTCTGCCACCAGTTCGGGATCGACGTCGACCGGCCGCTGATCACCCAGGTCTCGCGGTTCGACCCGTGGAAGGACCCGATCGGCGTGATCGACGCCTACCGTGCCGTGACCGAGGAAATCGAGGAGGTGCAGCTCGCCCTCGTCGGCTCGATGGCGACCGACGACCCCGAGGGCTGGGAGTTCTTCCAGCAGACGGTCGAGTACGCCGACAGCGACCCCGACATCAAGATCCTCAACAACCTCAACAACGTCGGCGCGATCGAGGTCAACGCCTTCCAATCGCAGTCCGACGTCTGTTTACAGAAGTCGATCCGCGAGGGCTTCGGCCTGACCGTCACCGAGGCGCTCTGGAAGGGGCGGCCGACGGTCGCCGGCAACGTCGGTGGCATCCCGCTGCAAATAGAGGATGGGGTCAGCGGCTACCTGGTCGACTCGCCGCAGCAGTGCGCCGAGCGCTGCCTGGAGATCCTGCGTGACCCGGAGCTGGGCAAGCGGCTCGGGCGGGCTGGCAAGGAACACGCCCGGCGCGAGTTCCTCTCGCCGCGCCTGCTGCGCGACTGGCTCGACCTCTTCGTCGGGCTCGATACATAGACGGCAAGCGACGCGGGTAGGCTGGGCGGCGATGGCCGAATCCGACCCGCTGATCATCGTCTCCAACCGCGGCCCGGCGCAGTTCGAGCGCGACGAGGCGGGGGAGCGGACGGTGCAGCGCGGCGGCGGCGGCCTGGTGACGGCGCTCTCGGGGCTGGTCTCGCACCGCGAGGCGCTCTGGATCGCCTCGGCGATGAGCGACGAGGACGTCGCCGTCTCGGAGGAGGAAGGCGGCCCGGTCGAGCTCTCGATCGACGGCATCGAGTACCGCGTGCTGCTGGTCGAGAGCGACGCCGAAGCCTACGAGCGCTTCTACAACGTAATCGCCAACCCGATCCTCTGGTTCGTCCAGCACTACCTCTGGGACCTCTCGAACGCGCCCGACATCCGCCAGGAGGAGCTCGACGCCTGGGACTACGGCTACCAGGCGGTCAACCGCGACATCGCCCGCGCCGTGCTGGGCCAGATCGAGGACCGCGAGCGGCCGCTGGTGATGCTGCACGACTACCACCTGTACACGGCACCGGGGATGATCCGCGCCCAGCGGCCCGACGCCTTCCTGCACCACTTCGTCCACATCCCCTGGTCCCAGCCGGACAGCTGGCGGGTGCTGCCGGGGCGGATCCGCGAGGCGATCTTCCGCGGCATGCTGGCCAACGACATCATCGGCTTCCACACCCACGCCTACTGCATGAACTTCCTCCGCTGCTGCGACGAACTGCTGGAGGCCGAGGTCGACTACGAGCGGGTCGTGGTGCGCCACGCGGATGGCGAGACGCTGGCCCGCGCCTACCCGCTCTCGATCGACGCCGAGCGGCTGCTGCGGGCCGCCGAATCGCCCGAGGTCGCCGAGTACGAGCGCGAGCTGTTGCGGCGGCGGCGCGAGCATCTGATCATCCGTGTCGACCGCGCCGACCTCTCCAAGAACGTGCTGCGCGGCTTCACCGCCTTCGACGTCTTCCTCCAGCAACATCCGGAGTTCCGCGAGAAGGTCACCTTTATCGCCCACCTGCAGCCCTCGCGCCAAGACGTGCCGGAGTACGCCGAGTACATCGAACGGATCGAGGCGTTGGTCGCCGTCGTCAACCACAAACACGGCACCACCGACTGGATGCCGATCGACCTGAGGATCTACGAGAACTTCCCCGAGGCGGTCGCCCGCTACAAGCACTTCGACCTGCTGATGGTCAACTCGATCTTCGACGGGATGAACCTGGTCGCCAAGGAGGCACCGGCGGTCAACACCCGCGACGGCGTGCTGATGCTCTCCGAGAACACCGGCTCGCACGAGGAGCTGGCCGACTGCGTGCTCTCCGTCAACCCCTTCGACATCCAGGAGCAGGCGGACGCGATCTACAAGGCGCTGACGATGGGCGCCGAGGAGCGGCAGGTGCGGGCGCAGCACCTGAAGGAGATCATCTACGCGCGCAATCCCGGCGACTGGGTGGACGCCCAGCTGAGCGACATAGCCGAGCTTCGCCCGAGCGTCGCGTAGGCAGCCCGGGGGAGAACTTCGTGCGCCCAGGGCTTGGGGAGGCATGGGACTGCGCGTTCGCTGGAGGGCTGTGGCCAAGGGAGCCGCGATCGCTTTGGGTGGCTTGCTCGCAGTGCAGCTGGCCCCGAAGCTGCTGAAGCCACCCGAGCCGCCGCCGGTGCCCGCTGACGTGGGCCTGCCACACGTTGCGGTGAAGCCGGCCCAGCCTCGACCGGGTCTCGGGCGGGTGGTGTCGGGTGGGGGTGTCCCGCGCCGGGCGGAGCCTTCGGAGGGCAAGGCTCCTAAGCGCCGTGCGCATCGTCCCTTCGCCCGGAGAAGGTCGCAGCCCAAGCGGGACAGCCCCACCCGACGACAGGACCCGCCCGCCCGGCGCCCGGCCCCTGAACCGTCGCCGGCATCCCCGTCTGTATCTGTTCCGGCACCAGTGCCCGAACCGACGCCGGCGCCCGCTCCGGCGCCCGCACCGCCGGCACCCGCCGTGCCCGACGACGGCTCGATCGAGTTCGCGCCGCACTAAGCCCAGCTCTACTCCGCCGCTATAGTGCGACGCCGTTTTGGCCGCACCACGCGAATACGAGCTGGTCCTGATGCTCGACCCCGGGCGGGACACCCCTGGGCGGGATGCCGTCGCCCAGGAGGCGAAGAAGATGATCGAGGGCAGCGGCACGCTGAAGCACGAGAACAACTGGGGCCTGCGCAAGCTGGCCTACGAGATCGCCCAGCGCAACGAGGCCGACTACCGCTGGTACCGCTTCGAGGCGCCGACGGAGCTGCTCGACCAGCTCAACCACAGCCTCAGGATCGCCGAGGGCGTGCTGCGCTTCCGCATCTTCAAGGTCGACGCCGACGCGCCGGTGATGGTGCCGCCGGCGACCGCCGCTCCCGGCCCGGGCGCTTCGCGCGAGCGGCCAACGGCAGCCGCGCCGCGTTCGCAGGCCGAGAGCCCTCCGCAGCCGGACGAGGCCGAGCCGGCCCCAAGCGAGGCGGCCGCGCCGGCAGCCGTCGCTGAGCCCCCGGCCGATACTTCCCCGGAGGCCCCGCCGGAGCCGGCCGAGGCGGCCGCACCGGCGGACGACGCTCCCGGCCCCGAGCCGGAGACTCCGGCCGCGGCCGCAGAGCCCGCTCCCGAGGCACCCGCCGAGGGCGACGCGGACAAGCCTCCGGCAACCGCCGAGTAGGCGTCTTTTCGCGCAGATTCCGCTTTCCGGGGGGAGAGTCGCGCCGCCTGCGCTCTTAGACTGGAACCTCGATAACGCGATCTGGAGGAGTGAGAGCCGTGGCGGCTTCGAATATCAACGTGGTGGTCATCACCGGGAACCTGACCCGCGACCCGGAGCTGCGCAGCACGCCGAGCGGGACCTCCGTCTGCAAGCTGCGGGTGGCGGTCAACAGCCGGCGCAAAGACCAGAGCGGCCAGTGGGTCGACAAGCCCAACTACTTCGACGTCACCGTCTGGGGCGCGCAGGGCGAGAACTGCGCCAACTACCTCTCAAAGGGCCGCCCGGTGGCGGTCGAAGGGAGGCTCGACTGGCGCGAGTGGGAGGACAAAGAGGGCGGCAAGCGGCAGAGCGTTGAAATCATTGCCAACTCGGTCCAGTTCCTCGGCTCGCGCGACGGCGGCGGCAACGGCAACGGCTTCACCCCCCAGAGCGACGTCCCCGCCGACACCAGCGACTTCGAAGGCGCTCCCGCCGGCGCGGCCGCTGGCGGCGGCGGAGACGACGACATCCCGTTCTGACGGCCTCCTCGTCAAATCGATCTGTAGCATCCGCTCCCAATGGCTCGACCTAGAGAGAACGGTGCGGCGGGGCCGCGGCGCGGTCGCCGCGGCGCGGAGCGGATGCGGCCGCGCAAATACACGCGGATCAACTCCGAGGCCGTCGACTACAAGGACCTCAACCTGTTGCGTCGCTTCCTCTCCGACAAGGGGAAGACCCGCGGTCGCCGTGTAACCGGCCTTTCGCGCAAGCACCAGCGCCAGCTCTCCGTCGCGGTCAAGCGGGCACGCGAGATCGCGCTGCTGCCCTACGTCGGGGAGCGTTGATGGCGCAGGCCATCCTTCTCGAGGACGTCGAGAGCCTCGGCCGTCGCGGCGAGCCGGTGGACGTCACGCCCGGATATCTGCGCAACTACCTGATCCCCCGCAAGCTGGCGGCGCCGGCGACCCCGGGAGCGCTCGAGCAGGCGCAGCAGCGCCAGGCCGCCACCGAAAAGGCCGAGCGCCTGCGAGCCGAGCGCGAAGAGCAGGCCGCGGCGCTGCTCTCCAAGACGGTGCTGACGATCCATCAGCGCGCCGACGACGGTGGCCGGCTGTTCGGCTCGGTCGGCGCCAAGGAGATCGTCGACGCGCTGCGCGAGGCGCGTGACCTGCGAATCGACCGCCGCAAAGTCCGGCTCGAGCAGCCGATCCGCGAGGTCGGCACGCATATGGTCGAGATCGAGCTCGCCGACGGCTCGGTGGCGACGGTGAAGACGATCGTCGCCGAGGAGAGCTAGCGCCCCTGCACCGCCGCTTGCCCACCCGGGTGACTCGCCGCGCCAGGGCGAGGACGCGGCTGGGCTGGGCACGTTCCGAGCGAGCAACGGTGGGCCTCGCCGCGGTCGCCCTCGGCGCCGCCGGAGCGGTCCTCGCCGGCCAGTTCGGTCGCATGCTGCGGCGGCGGGCACACGAGCACGAAGACGGGGAGGGACTGGTCGAAGCGGCACCGGCGGCGGCGCTCGACACCGTCGGGGTCGCGGTCAGTGGCTACGTGGCGGCGCCGCGCAGCGAGACCGTGCTCTTCAACCTGCTCGCCGGCTTCCTTGGTGCCTTCGCCCTGGTGCGGATCTCGACCCTGGGCATCCGCGACAGCTGGGGACCCTTTCGCAACGTACAGATCAGCGGCCGCCACATCCACCACTTCGTGCCCGGGATCCTGCTCGCCTTCGCCTCAGGGACCGCAGCCCTGCTGACCGACGACGACGCGCTCGAGGATCGCCTCGCGATTCCAATGGGGGCGGGGATGGGGCTGACCTTCGACGAGGCTGCGCTGCTGCTCGACCTGCGCGACGTCTACTGGACCCGCGAGGGACTGCTGAGCATCCAGCTCAGCCTCGGCGCGACGGCGATTCTCAGCGTCGCCATCCTCACCCAGCGAATGCTGCGCCGTGGCGAGCAGCAACAGGAGGAGGCTGGCCAGATCCCGCCCGCTACCGACCACCTCGCAGCGGGCGCGGGCGCCTCCGGCTGAGACCTCAGATCTGGGTCGCGATTAACCCGATCAGGGCTGCCAGCGCGACGCCGCAGAACCCGAGCATCGTCTGGTAGATCTGGAGCAGGCGCGCGTCCAGCCGCTCAAAGCGTTCGTCCACCCGTTCAAAGCGCCTGTCCACCTTGTCGAAGCGCTCGTCCACCTTGTCGAAGCGCTTATCCATCTCGCCCCGCACCGCGGCAAATTCGGTCTTCACTTCCACCCGCAGGGCGTCGACCTTGCCGTTGAGGTCGTCCAGGCGGTCGTCGGTCCAGCTCTCTCTCATCGCCTCCATGGTTGCAGACTAAAGACCTCGATGTCACGCGTGGCGCGCAGGACGTGAAATGTCTGCGCAAGGAACGTGCCAGATGGCGCGCAAGCGGCGGCGGGATTTCTTTCGTCGCCATTTGCGGGGAGGGCAATCGTGCCGAGGCGCGGGCTCTGGTTTGCTTGGGCAGCGGGGCCGCGGGGGGCGAATCCGCCGTCCCGGGCCCTTAACTAGAAGTAGATGCCGCAGCCTTCCGCCACCCACGTCCCGCCGCAGAACATCGAGGCCGAGGAATCGGTGCTGGGGGCGATGCTGGTCGCCGAGCCGGCGCTGAGCCGGGTGATCGACGAGGTGAAGCTGAACGCGGAGGACTTCTACCTCGAGAAACACGCGCTGATCTTCGCCTGCGCGCGCGACCTCTACGCAGCCTCCAAGCCGGTCGACGAGCTCAGCGTCAGCGAGGCGCTGGTCCAGCGCAACGAGATCGATGGGGCGGGCGGCAAGCACTACGTCTCCGAGCTGGCGGCCAAGGTGCCGGCCGCCGGCAACGCCAAGCACTACGCCGAGATCGTCCAGCAGAACTCGCTGCTGCGGCGGCTGCTAGGCGCCGGCCAGGAAATCCAGGGCTGGGTGCACCAGCGCGACGGCGAACCGCGCGAGCTCTCCGAGCGGGCGGAGAAGCTGCTCTTCGACGTCGCCCACAAAGAGCAGGCCAGCGACTTCCGCCTGCTCTCGGAGATCCTCCACGACGAGGTCGACCGCCTGGAGAAGCTCTCCACCGGCGAGACCGAGCTGACCGGGACGCCCTCGGGCTTCCGCGACATCGATGCGATCACCGGCGGCTTCCAGCCGGGGAACCTGATCATCGTCGCGGCAAGACCCGCTATGGGCAAGAGCGCCGTGGTCGCCAACATCGCCGAGAACGTGGCGGTCAAGCGGGGGATGCCGGTCGCCTTCTTCTCGCTGGAGATGTCTGAGGTCGAGTTGGCCCAGCGCTTCATCGCCTGCCGGGCGCGGATCTCGGGTGACAAGCTGCGCAAGGGACAGGTCGCACAGAAAGACTGGCCGAAGGTGGTGCGGGCCTGCAACGAGCTCGAGGAGGCGCCGCTCTGGTTCGACGACTCCTCCGACCTCGGCCTGCTCGACCTGCGGGCAAAGGCGCGGCGGCTGCACGCCCAGACGCAGGACCGGGGCGGGCTCGGCCTGGTGATCGTCGACTACCTGCAGCTGATGCGAGCAGACGACCCACGGGCCAACCGGGTCGAGCAGGTCGGCCAGATGAGCCGCGGGCTGAAGATCCTCGCCCGCGAGCTGGACGTGCCGGTGCTGGCGATCTCCCAGCTCTCGCGCGCGCCCGAGCAGCGCCACCCGCCGAAGCCGATGCTCTCGGACCTGAGGGAGTCAGGCTGCCTGACCGGCGACTCGCTTGTCCACCTTCCTCGCGAGGGAGTCCGTCGACCGATTAGAGAGCTGGTGGGCAAAGAGCCTTTTGAAGTACTGGCAATGGACCCGGAAACCTGGCGCTTGCGACCCGCGCTGGCCACCCGTGCCTTCTCAACCGGCCGCAAGCAGACGTTCTGTCTCACGACCAGGCTGGGGCGCACGATCCGGGCGACCGGCAACCACAAGTTCCTGACGATCTCGGGTTGGCGACGGCTGGACGAGTTGAGCGTAGGGGATGCGGTTTCCCTCCCAGGGTCCCTTCCCGACTCGGGAGGCGCAAGCATGACCGAGGATGAACTGGCCCTGCTCGGTCACCTGATCGGCGACGGCTGCACCCTCCCCCGGCACGCAATCCAGTACACGAGCAACGAGCGCAAGCTCGCGTCGATGGTCGCCGACCTGACGATGCGCGTGTTCGGCAGCGCGGTTCGGCCCCGCCTACGGGCGGAGCGGCGCTGGTTTCAGGTCTACCTCGCGGCGACGGAGCGGCTTGGGCGCGGACGGCGCAATCCTGTAGCGGCCTGGCTCGGCCGGCTCGGCGTGTTCGGCCTCCGATCGCACGAAAAGCGTGTTCCGGACGCGGTCTTTGCGCAGCCGGCATGGGCAATCGCCACATTTCTGCGTCACCTATGGGCGACCGACGGTTGCGTCTGGCTGGGAGGAACGGCCCGAACGGCAGTCAACATCTATTACGCCACCAGCAGCCCCCGCCTTGCTTTCGACGTCCAGACGCTGCTGCTACGGCTTGGCATCAATGGTCGGGTAACGCGCCACGCCAACGCCGGCAAGGGCAAGCCGCAGTTCCACGTTACGGTGAGCGGCGGCGGCGACCTCGTCAAATTCCTCGAGAACGTCGGCGCTCTTGGTGCGAACAAGCAGCGTCATGCCAGCGCCATCCTCGAGCACTTTGCCGGTCGCGATCGCAACCCAAACCGCGACTTGATTCCAAAAGAGGCGTGGCGCGACCTCGTCGTCCCCGCGATGGAACGAGCCGGGATCACGAGTCGAGAGATGCAGGCCGCGATCGATTCGCGGTATTGCGGAACCGCCCTTTACAGGAGCGGAATCGGCAAGGAGCGGGCACTGCGGGTCGCGACAGCGGTGCGATCGGAGGAGCTGGTCGACCTGGCGCTAGGAGACGCCTACTGGGATCCGATTGTCTCGATCGAGCCCAGCGGGGTCGAGGAGGTCTTCGACCTGACGGTCAAGGGATTGCACAACTTCGTGGCCGACAACGTCGTCGTCCACAACTCGATCGAGCAAGACGCTGACGTCGTTGCCTTCCTCTTCCGCGAGGACTACTACCGCGATCCGGAAGACGAGCCCGACGGGCTGGCGGACGTGATCATCGCCAAGCACAGGAACGGGCCGATCGGCTCGCCGAAGCTGGTCTTCCTCGACCGCTTTCCCAAATTCGCCGACTACAGCGGCCACGAGCGGCCGGTCGAGCAGCCGGCGGGCGAAGAGCCACCGTTCGAGGACGCGGCCGGCGCGGGGCCTGAGTTCTGATGCCGGCGATCCCGCGCAGCGAACCGTTCGCCGAGCGGGCCTGCCCGCGCGGCGTCTGCGACGGCTCCGGCTGGATCCTCGGCCCGGAGGACGTGGCGCGCGCCTGCGAGTGCCGCGAGGAGCGGCTCAAACGCGGCCGGGTGCGCGGCGTCGCCTCGGCGATCCCGCCGCGCTACCGCGGCGTCTCCTTCGACCGCCCGCCGGTCAGCGACATGGCACGCGACATAGCCACGAAGGCTGCGGTGACGGGCGTCCGCGAGTTCGTCGCTGAAATCGATGACCGGATCGAGTCCGGACGAGGCCTGTGGCTGTTCGGCGACACCGGAACCGGGAAGACGACCTTGGCGATGCTGGTGTCCAAGGCAGCTCTGGAGGCTGGACACTCGGTCGCGATCTACTCGCTTCCGAAGCTACTTGCGCGGATTCGCCGGACCTACGAAGCGGAGCCGGGGGGAGATTCCTATCTGGCCTTCTTCGAGCGGCTGACCTCCGTTGATCTCCTGCACATCGACGATCTCGGCGCCGAGAAGCGCTCCGATTGGGTCTTGGAGCAGCTATATGCGTTGATCAATGAGCGCTACGAGACCGAGCGAGCAGTGCTGATCACGACCAATCTGCCACACGACGAGCTCGAGGATCAGATCGGTCGGAGAACGGTGTCCAGGCTGAATGAGATGTGCGATGAAATCCCCTTGTTTGGAAGCGATCGGCGCTACGGCAAAGCCGCGTAGTAGCTGACGCTGCGCGCGGCCGAGGACGCCGATATGCGCCGCGCCGCGCGTGGCGTCAGAATCTTCGTCGGCATGCCCGGAATAGTCATAGTCGGCGCCCAGTGGGGCGACGAGGGAAAGGGCAAGGTGACCGACCTGCTCGCCGAGCGGGCGGAGGCGATCGTGCGCTTCCAGGGCGGTAACAACGCCGGCCACACGATCGTCCGCGACGGCGAGGAGTTCAAGTTCCACCTGATCCCCTCCGGCATCCTCTACCCCGACAAGCTCTGCGCGATAGGCAACGGCGTGGTGCTCGACCCGCGCATCCTGCTGGGCGAGATCGACGGGCTGAAACGGCGCGGGGTCGATGTCGGCAACCTGCGAATCTCGGCCAACGCGCACCTGATCATGCCCTACCACGTGCTGCTCGACACGGCCGGCGAGGTGAAACTGGGCAAGCTCTCGATCGGCACGACGCGGCGTGGAATCGGCCCCTGTTACGCCGACAAGGCACTGCGGCTGGGGATCCGTGTCCAGGACCTGCTCGACGAGAAGATCCTGCGCAAGAAGATCATGGCGGCGCTCGAGCCCAAGCAGCAGGCGCTGCGCGAGCTCTCGGTGCAGCGGCGCAAGCTGCGCAAGGAGGCCGGCGAGGGGACGCGCGAAGGAGGCGACCACACGGTCGCCGACGCCCCCGACCCGCGCCTCGACCTGCACACGATGAGCGAGGAGTTCGCCGGCTACGGCCACCGCCTGGAGCCGCACATCGCCGACACCGCCCACCTCTGCTGGGAGCTGCTCGATGGTGGCGGCACGGTCCTCTTCGAGGGCGCCCAGGCGACCCTGCTCGACCTCGACCACGGCACCTATCCCTTCGTCACCTCCTCCAACCCGATCGCCGGCGCAGCCTGCGTCGGCGCCGGGGTCGGGCCGACAGACATCGACGAGGTCTGGGGGGTCGCCAAGGCCTACGCGACCCGGGTCGGCGCCGGCCCCTTCCCGACCGAGCTCGAGGACGAGGTCGGCCGCCACATGCTGGAACGCGGGCGCGAGTACGGGACGACTACGGGACGCGAGCGGCGCTGCGGCTGGATGGACCTGGTCGCCCTGCGCTACGCCGTGCGGCTCAACCGGATGAGCGCCCTGACGATCACCAAGCTCGACGTGTTGAGCGGCCTCGACCCGCTGCGGGTCGCGGTCCGCTACCGCTCGCGCGAGGGGGCGATCTTCGACGAGTTTCCCTACCACCAGTCGATCCTGCACGGCGCCGAGCCCGAATACGAGGAGATGCCGGGCTTCGAGGGCGACCTGAGTGAGTGCCGCAGCGAGGAGGACCTGCCGCCGCAGGCGCGCGACTACCTGCGCTTCGTCGCCGAGTTCGCCGGCGTGCCGATCCGCCTGGTCGGCGTCGGGCCGGGGCGCGAGCAGGTCGTATGGATAGGCGGAAACTCCGGCGTGCTCTAAAGTCTGTTTGTGGCTTCGGGTAGACGCACGGCCAAAGTGGGCGAGCGGCTGCCGAGGGGTCGTCATGGGCTGCCGCGGGAGGCGGTGACGGAGTCTCAGCGCCGCCGCATCCTGCAGGCGATGATCGAGGTCGTCGCCGAGCGTGGCTACCCGGAGACGCGCGTGGTCGACGTGATCGGCGTAGCCGGCGTCTCACGCAAGACCTTCTACGAGCTGTTCGCGAGCAAGGAGGACTGCTTCCTGGCCGCCTACGACGTCCTGCTCGGCAATCTGCTTGGAGACACCGCCAGGGGCTTTGAGTCGAAACCCGGGGCGCCCTGGGCCGAGCGCGTCGCCGCCGGCCTCGGCGAGCTGCTCAAGCACCTTGCCGAGCACCCCGACGAGGGGCGCTTCGCGATCGTCGAGGTGCTCGCCGCCGGGCCAAAGGCGCTGGCCCGGCGCGACGCGGCCCTGCGCCAATTCACCGGCTTCCTCGATGCCGGCCGGTCCGAGACCTCGGTCGAGCTGCCGGGAATCACCTCGCTCTCGCTGGCCGGCGGCATCAATGAGCTGCTCTACAGCGAGATCCTGCACGGCGCTTCATCGCGCCTGCCCAGCCGGCTGCCCGACCTGATGTTCTGGATCACGCTGCCTTTCCTCGGACCCGACGGCGCCGCGGCGGAGCGCGAGCGAGTGCGGCTGGCGATGCTCGAGCCCTGAGCCAACCTGGGTTAAGCCGCTCTTTTGCGGGAATAGAGGGGTTGTGAATAGGCCGGGGCTGGTAGCGTTGCCGCCGGGAAATCAAGCTGTTCTATGGCCGGGGCTCAGACGGGCAGGCCGAAAAGGAGAGAGAAAGAGACATGCGCAGAAAGTTGAGCCTGGCGCTCGCGATGAGCGCGCTACTGGCCCTAGCTGTCGTCGCAATCGCCAACGCGGCTTCGACGACGCTCAAAGCAGGCAACCTCGTCGTCACCTTTGGCGGTAGCTCCTCACCGAAGGCACTGCCCAAGAACACCTACGCTCCGGTTACGGCGAACATCTTCGGCAAGATCGGGACCACCGACGGCACCCACCCGTCGGCCTTCCGCGAAATCGAAGTCGACTTCGACAAGGACGTGAAAGTCAACGTCAAGGGCCTGCCGGTCTGCAAAGGCGGGCAGCTCGAGGCGCGTGACACGAAAGCCGCGAAAAAAGTTTGTGGCAGCTCGGTCCTCGGATCGGGCAGCGGCCAGATCGAGATCGCCTTCCCGGAACAGAGGCCGATCCCGGTCAACGCCCCGATCACCATCTTCAACGGCGGCGAAGCGGGTGGCAAGATCACCCTTTACATCCACACCTTCATCACGGTGCCGGTTCCGGCCGCGGTTGTGACGACGGTGACGGTTCAGAAGAAGGGCAGTGGCCTTCACACCGTCTCGAAAATCCCGGTGATCGCCGGCGGCAGCGGCTCGGTGTTGAGCTTCCAGTTCAAGATCGGCAAGAAATACACCTACAAAGGCAAGAAGGTGAGCTACCTGGAAGCCAAATGCCCGGACGGCGCTTTCAAGGTCAGCTCGCCTAAGGCGATCTTCAAAAACGAAGCGCACATCCCCGGTGTTGCGGCTGCGACGACCCTCAAAGGCAGCTTGGCCGTGCCTTGCACGCCCAAGGGGTAAGGATCGAACCTTAGCCCTCGCCAAGAGGGTGAGTTGAAAGGGCGGCCTCCGGGCCGCCCTTTTTTGTGCCCGCAAACCGACGCTGTGCGAGGATTGTCGTGGCGTTCCAATGGCCGGTGCTCGGACGAGCAGGCCGCAAAGGAGAGATCATGCGTGGTAGGAAACTGACGGTGGCCCTTGCTCTGGGGGTGGCACTTGCACTTGCGGTCGGGGCAATCGCGCAAGCGGTAACGACGACGGTCAAGGCAGGCAACCTGGTGCTCACCTTTGGCGGCAGCACCTCGCCTAAGGCCCTGCCGAAGACCAAGTTCGTACCGGTCACGACGAACATCGAAGGCAAGATCTCGACCACCGACGGCACCCATCCCTCGGCGCTGCGGGAAGCCGTGGTGGACATCGACAAGGACGTGCAGATCAACGTCAAGGGCCTGCCGGTCTGCAAGCCGGGGCAGCTGGAGGCGCAGAACACCGCAGCCGCCCGGAAAGTCTGCGGTGCGACGACGATCGGGACGGGGATCGCTCACGCCGAGATCGCCTTTCCAGAACAGCGACCGATCAAGGTCAGCAGCCCGATCACTGTCTTCAACGGCGGCGAATCGGGCGGCAAGGTCCACCTGTTGATCCACACGTTCATCACCGTGCCCGTGCCCGCCGCGATCGTCACCCAGGTGACCATCCAGCGCAAAGGGACCGGCATCCACTCGATCGGCAAGATCCCGGTGATCGCCGGCGGCAGCGGCTCGGCCATCGACTTCAAATTCAAGGTCGGCCGCACCTACGCCTACAAAGGTAAGAAGGTCGGCTACGGGATGGCCAAATGCCCCGACGGGCAGTTCAAGGTCAAAACGAAAGGGATCTTCAAAAACGAAGCGCACATCCCCGGCGTCGCGGCAAGTACGATCCTGATCGGCAGCCTGGCGGTGCCCTGCACGCCGAAGGGCTAAGTCAGCGAAGTCACCTCGCCTAACGAAGGTGGTGAGAAAAGGGCGGCCACGGGCCGCCCTTTTCGTGCCGGCATCCGCAAGCCGTGGGAGACGACCGGCCGCCGAAGCCGGGCGAGACCTACGGCTGTTCGAAGGTTTGCTGGTAGATGGTCGCGGGGCCGCTGCCGTAGATCGGTTCGAAGGGCGCCTGTGGTTCGCAGCCTGGTGCCGGGATCGTGACGGAGTTCGTCTGGCCTCCGTAGGCATATAGCTTCAGCCGTTCGAAGAATTCCGTCGCTTTTTTGACATCCCCTTCGGTGCGCTGGTTGAACGCCGATTCGTTCGGCGCGTTGGTGTCAAGCGTGGCGCTGACGCCCGAGCTGCACTGGCGCGTGTCGAAGTTGTAAAGGCCGTCGGCAAGCCGTTCTCCGGCGCCGGGGTGGCTGTAGGCGCTGTTGCGGTTGGTGGTGAGGCGCCGGGGGAAGGTCGCCAGCGTTTCCGGGCCGAAGGGCCCGAGCGCCCGCAGCACGTGGATCTGTTCTCCGGCACCGTTCAGGTGCACGCCGTTGGAGGCCGCGGTTACGTTCGCCATCACGCTGGTCACCTCGCGTTTGTAGAGGTCGAGGCCGGTGAGGAGCGGGTTGAGGTTGCGCAGGAAGGGGTCGAGCGCCCGCAGCAGCGGCGGGAACTGGTCGCGGAAGAGCCTGCGGGCGGCGGAGAAGCCGGTGGGGGCGCGGTCGATCACCGGTTCGAGGCCTTCGAACAGGCCCTTCGCCTGCGGCGCCAGGCGTGCAAAGGCGATCAAGGTCGGCGAGAGCTGTTCGGCGGCTGGAATCAGCTGGAGGACCGCCGGGTCGCTGTTACGGGCGAAGGTCCGCAGCCGGTCCAGGGTCAGCCGCGACTCGTCCTCGAAGGTCGGGAAGGCACGGAACAGCGCTTCGATGTCGCGGTTGCGCGCCGCGGTCGTCTGGAAGACGGCGTTGGAGCTCTGGATCAGGTCGGCGAGCTGGCCTTCGCGGCCGCGCAGGGCACGGAAGGTGACGGCGCCGTTGCTGAAGAGCTGGCGGACCGCCAGCCGCTGGCTGTCGAGCACCCGGAAGAGGCGGTCGAATTCGGCGAAGGTCGGCTGGAACTCGGCGATCGCGTTGGAGAAGCCCTGCCCCCGCCCGGCGATCCCCGCGGCCGCTTCCCGCATCCACTCCTGGAAGGCGGCGCGGGTGCGGGTGTCGAAGGTACGGAAGATCTCGTCGAGCTGGACCGATTCGGCGACGTTGGCGATCGCCAGCGTGCCGCCGTCGTGCAGCTTGCGGCCCTGCGCGTCGCCGGGCGTCAGTTCGACGTAGGTCTCGCCGAGCAGGGTCTTGGTCCGCAGGATCGCCCGCGTGTTGGCCGGGATCGGCGCGTACTGGTCTTCGATGTTGATGGTCGCCTGGGCACGCTGGCCGTCGGGCGACTGTTCGATCGTCTGCACTTTGCCGACCGAGACGCCGGAGATCCGCACGTCGGACTGTTCGGCGAGCTGGGTCGCCTCGTTGAAGGGGACGTGGATCTCGTAGGGCTTTGCCTTGAACGGCGTCGGGCCGCCGAAGGTGATCCAGAGGAAGAGCAGGATGCCGAAGCAGGACAGCGCGAAGCCGACGATGACCAGTAGCTGGGCGGTGCTGGGGGCGCGCTTGCTCATTTCGGACCGCAGCTGACCCCGGGGTTTCCGGGTTCTTCGGGGATCGGTGGGATTTCGGTGCGGGAGGGAATACGCGCAGCCTGGATTACGGTTTTCAGGTAGGGCGCGAGCGGTGGCGAGCCGCCGGCGACGCTGTCCGCCAGGACGGCGCCCGTGCAGGAAAGCAGGCCCTGCCCGCGGAAGATCGGGCCGCCGCCGTCGGTGAGGTTGAAGCTGGCGTTGAGGTCATGGTTCAGCCAGGGCATGTAGAAGAGCAGGCTCTGGCGCGAGTCTTTCGGCTTGTAGGCGACCTCGTTGAAGAAGCTGTTGAAGGCGCCAAGCGCGTCGCCGAATTTGTCGACGGTCTTGTCGAAGTTGCTGGCGAACTGGCGGGTGTGGGTGAGGATGGGACGCGTTTGCCGCACGAAGGGCCGGATCTGGTCGCGGATCGGCAGCGTCGTCTGCTTGAACAGCCGCGCGTTCGCATCCAGCGCGGGACCCAGCGCCTGAGCCTGCGGGATCAGGCCCAGCAGGGCCGGCCGCGCCACGGTGGAGAAGCGGGTCGAGCTGGCCATCGCCGAGCGCAGGGCGGCGAGGGTGGCCGGGAACTCGACCAGCGATTCCTGGATCGACTGCTGCTGGTTGGCGAAATTGCCGAGCGCGGCGCGCGAGGAGGTGACGAAGCGTTCCAGCTCGGCGTCGTGGCGGCCGAGTTCGGTGGTCAGCAGGCCGAAGTCGTGAATCACCCGGGCGAGGGCGACGCGGCGCTGGGCGACGGCGCGGTTGAGGTCGGCGACGTAGTGGGCAAAGGGCTGGAAGCGGCGGAAGGCGGCGCCGAGTTGGCGGCCGCGGCCGCCGATCCCACGGGCGCCGCCGGCGACCAGCAGCTGGATGTACTGGCGGGTGTCGGCGTCGAGGATCGAGAGGAAGGATTCGAACTGGATGCTCGGTTCGGTCTGGGAGAGCGGGAAGTTATGCCCCGATTCGACCGGCTGCCCCTTCCTGCCGGGATCGATCTCGACGGTCATGTCGTTGAGGTTGGTTTTGGGCCGCAGCAGCAGCGTCGCGTCGGGGTGGATCAGTTCGAGGTACTTCGGTTCGATGTCCATCCCGACCACCGCGTGGCCTTCCTCCAGGTCGACCGAGGAGATCTTGCCGACCTGGATGCCGGCGACAACCACCGCCTGGCCCTGCCCCGGCGTCACCGCCTGGGCGTTGCTGAAATCGGCGCTGAGGTGGACGAAGTCTTCGCCGACGAACGGCGCCCAGGAGGGCAGCGAGGCTTTCTGCTGGGTGAAGATCCAGAGCGTCATCGCGATCGCGACGACGGTCAGGACGGCGATCGCGATCGTGTCTTTGCCGCGCCCGCGGGCCTGCCGCGAGAGCGAGGCGCGGAAGTGTCGCCAACGGCTGGTTTTGGGGGCCGGCTCGTTCATGGGCTGGTCAGACTCGGCGGGCCGACCTGGCTGAGGGGGCCGTTGAGATCGGGGACGGGGTTGCTATCGCAGCGCACTTCCGGCTTTTTCGGCGGACGGCCGGCGATCTGGGGCTGGACGCCGAGCGGCAGGTTGGCTGCGTTTGCCCACTCCTGTTTGTCCGCTCTGTGCAGTCCTTTCGGGTTTTCCAGCTTGACCAGCTTGTCGCCGCCGCCGATCTGGGCGCGGAGGTAGTGGCCGTTGCCGTCGAAGTTCTGAGCCGAGCCGGCGAAATCGGCGAGGACGTAGAAGAATTCACGGTAGTTGGGCCCGCCGGTGCTGAAGCGGCCGCCGATCGTCTGGTCGCCGGTCGGAACCAGGACCCTGCTGGTGCAGAGGCTGAGGCGGTTGATCTGAGGCAGGGTGTTCGCCTTGCCGGCCTGGGCCGAGCCGGCGAGGCCGGGGACCGCTTGGGCCAGCAGGCGGGCGCTGCCGCCGCCCTCTTTGCCCGAGAGCAGAGGTCGGGCCTGCGCCACCCAGGGGCGGCCGGCGGCGACCCAGCCGGGGAACTCGGCGATCGCCGGGCGCAACTCGATCGCGTAGGCGCGCAGCGGCGGCAGGGTCGCGTTGAGGCTGACCAGTGAGCGTCGCGTCGCCGCCAGCGCCGGCGCCAGACGTTGCACGGTGGTCGTGAGGTTGGTCGACTGCGCAGCCAGCGCGCCGGTGAAGGTGTCGAAGTTGACGATCAACCCTTCCAGGTCGGCCTCGCGGCGGGCGAAGGCGCCGAAGGTGCGCCCGGCGCCGGCGATCAGCCGCGAGAGATCGCCCGGGCTGGTGCCGAGGAAGGCGTTGGTCACCTGGGCGCTGTAGCGGCCGGCCGGGCCACCGTAGAGGAAGGCGCCGTTCAGCCCTTCGGCGCCGGTCTTGCCTTTGACCTCGGGAAGCTGGGTGGCGTCTTCGGCGGCGCTCGGCTTGTGGGTGAGCGCTTCGCCGTAGCTCTCGAGCAGGTGGCTGAGGTCAGCGCGGACGGGCGACTGCAGGGCGCCGAAGATCTCGTCGAGCTGGACCGCGGTCGAGGTGCGGCTGACCGGAATCGTCCCGCCGCTGTCCATCTCCGGAGCGCTCGGGCTGCCCGGGTTGAGGTCGATCATGAAGTTGCCCTCGAGGAAGATCCGCGGCTTGATCTGGGCGAAGGCGTCGTCGTGGATCGGCCGGCCCTTGCCTTCGACGGTGAAGGTGACGGAGGTTGCGTCGCCGTCGCGTTCGGTCGAGATGACCTTGCCGACGTCGACCCCGGCGATCCGCACCGGCGAGTTCTTGGAGATGTTGACGCCGTTGGCGAAGGTCGCCTTCAGGGTGTAGCCGTAGCCGGTGAAGGGGATGTGGCCGGTGAAGGCCAGGTAGGGGCCGATCGTAAAGATGAGGATGAAGATCACCGCGATCATCGCGTTGCTCGGCCGCCACTTGAGGCGCCGCTCGGTGGCTCCAGGCCTGGTGTCGCGCTCCGGCAGGCGTCCCATCAGCCTTCTTCGCCTTCTCTTTTCGTGGTCGTCCCCCAGAGTTTCGGCGAGTGGCCGATCACGGTCCGGCCGGGGACGTAGCGCTCGTTGCCGGCTTCGCAGACCTCGGGCTGGCCGGGCGAGGCGGTGTTCGGGTAGGGGTTGAAGTGGAGGAAGTTTTTCCTCCCGGGCCCGTTGGCGGGCGCCGAAGCGGGACCCGACTCGGAGTTCGGCCCGACCGGCGGCTCGAAGGAGATAGCCCCCAGCCAGTTGGCCTTGCCGTTCGATTCGCTGAAGGCGTCGGCGAGGTTCCTGAAGACCAGGGTGAGGTAGTTGCAGGTGGTCTGCGCCGGGGCGATGAAGCTCAGCGAGGGAGCGAGGATTTCGTTCGTGTTGGTCAGCAGTTCGAGGCCGTTGAAGACTCCCGGCGCTTCCTGGAAGGCGAGCAGGGCTTCGGCCGTCGGAGTCAGCTGGGCGTAGAGCGTCGGCGTGCGGTTGAGCGCCGGGATGCCGGCGCGCAGCGCGGCGGCGATCGTCGGCGAGGTATCGCCCAGCGCTTTGGCGCCCGGCTTCAGCGCCGTGAAGAAGCGCGCCGAGTCATCGAAGAAGGGGCGGAGCTGGGGGAGGTCGGCGTTGACCGCGTCGAGGGTCGGTGGGCCTTTGACGATCGTTTCCTGGATGAACGGCCGCGAGACGTTGGCGAAGGCGTCGAAGGTGCGGTCGAGGGCGACAAAGAGGCTCGCCTGCGTCTCGGCGACGGGGACGACGGTGGCCGAGAGTTCCTCCAGCGCTTCCCAGAACTCGCCGAAGCCGGTCTGCGGGGCGACCAGGTTGCGCAGCGCCGGCTGTCCGCTTTCGACCAGTTCGCGCAGCGAGCCGAAGGCGGCGTTGAGCTGCGGGCCGCGACCGGCAAAGGCGTTGCCGAATCCGGCCTGGTTGCGCTGGATCGCCTTGCGCGTCGGCTCGTCGAACATGTCGAAGAACTGGTCGATGTCGACCGGTTCCGGCCGCGCCGCGCTGATCGGGATCGTTTCGCCGGCCTCCAGGCCCTGGGAGGAGTCGCCGGGCACGATCTGGAGGTACTTGAGGCCGAGCGGCGATTTCGGCCGGATCATCATCGTCGAGTCGGCGGGGATCGGTTCGGCGCTCTGGTCGAGCTTGAGGTCGAGCTCCGCGGCGACGCCGCCGTTGCCGGTCTGCACCGGCTTGACCGAGCTGACGACGCCGACCCTCGAGCCGCCGATCCGCACCTCGTTGCCTTTGACCAGGGCGTTGGCGTTCGGCACCCGCGCCTTGAGGTCGTAGGTCGAGACGAAGGGCAGGCCGTTGTTGGCGTTGTAGGCGAGGAAGACGGCGACGATCACGACCAGCACCGTGACCGCCCCGACGATCGCCGGGCTGCTCGCCACCCCCTGTATGCCGCCGCGGTTCCTCATGGCGCCAGCAGGTAGTCGAGGAGGGCGCGCTGGGAGGGGGTGGGCTGCGCCTTGGCGCCCAGTTCTTCGCTTTCGCCCAGAGCGGGCGGTTGCGGCGTGGGTGCCGGGCGCGAATCCGAAGGCGCGACCGGCGCCGAGCCGGCGGCGGTGCCGCCCGTCTGTTCGGCAAGCCGTTCCTGCATCTGCGCGAGGAGTTCGAGCGCGTCGCTCTCGCTGGACGAGGTGCTCGCGCCGGGCCCGGCGAAGTTCGCCGAACAGCCGCTGGTCGGCGCCGTGACGTAGTTGGTGCAGTTGGTCAGGGCCACGACGCTGCGGCCGAAGTGGCCGTACTGGTCGAATTCGTTGTTCGTGGCGGTGCTGTTGTAGATCAGATCGAAGAGCGAGTCGAAGCCCCCGGTCTTCTGCGTGCTGACCAGGAACCCGGCCAGTTCGCGGGTGGCGGTGACGCCGGTGCGAGCCAGTTCACGCGACTTGCGCACGACCGGATCCGCCGCCGCGAACTTCGGGCCGGCGGTTTCGCCGTTGGCGCCGAGCGACTTCAGCGAGACCGTCGAGGCGGCCGAGAACGGCGTCAGCGCGCGCGTCGCCTCGGTCAGCGAGGGCGCCGCCCGGCCGAGTTCGGCGAAGACCGGCGTGGCGGCGTCCGAGAACCCCTGCAGGCTGCGCATCGTCAAACGCAGCTCGCGCAGGAAGGTCGGGAACTTCCGCAGCGAGGCTTCCAGGGCCGCGCCTTTTTCCGAGCTCGCCTGTCCGGCGGCGCCGGCGTTGGTGAAGAAGCCGGCGACATGGGCGCGCTCGCGCGAGAAGGGGCCGAGAATTTCCTCCGAGTCGGCGGCGAGCTGGGCAAGCTGCTCGCGCTGCGCAGCGAGGACGCCGAGGAGGCGATCGGTGTCGCGCAGCACCGGGTTGGCCCGCCTGACGACTTCGGCGATGTCCTCGCCCCGACCCGCCAGCCCGGCGCCCAGTTCGTTGAGGATCAGACGGAAGCGCTGGGCGTAGGGAAGCTGCTGGATGTTGTTGATCAGGTCCGGGTCGACGCTGGTGCTGTTGTTCTCCACCGGCAGCAGGCGCTGGCCGGCGCCCGGCTGGTCATCGGGAATCGTCCGCAACGGCGGCGGCGGCTCGGTCCCCGGTGCCCGTGGCACGGTCGGCCGGCAATCGACGAACTTCTCGCCGATCAGCGACTGCGGGCGGATCAGGCAGCTGGCGTCGCGGCGGAAGTCCTGGAAGCCCGGGTCGGTGATCTTCATCACCAGCACCGCCTTGCCGGGGACCGCCTGCGGGCGCCCGTCCTTGTAGCTGTCGACCTCGCCAGGCAGCGTCACTCCGACCGACTCGATTTCGCCGACGTTGGCGCCGGCGACCCGAACCTGCTCGCCCTTGACCATGAAGGCGCCGCTGTCGAAGATCGCCCGCACGACGTAGCCGCCGTTGCCGTTGCCGCCGCTGAGCAGCAGCACGACGACGACTATCGCCGCCGCCACCCCGATTGCGATCAGCGCCCTTTTCATGGCCCCGGTGGCGCGCTGGCCGGATCGCATTCGGAAGAGGACACGCCCGAGCCGGCGAAGGGCGGCTCGGTAAAGGGGCTGGAGCCATCGGCGGCCGGCTGCGTGGCGCCGCCCGGGCAAGGCTTGCGCACGCCGGCGGAGGAGCCGAAGGCTTCGTACTCCTGGCTGGGCGGGATCGCCTTCAGTTTGCCGCCGCTGCCTTCGAACTTGAAGATGTTGAGGTCGCTGAACTGGACGCGGGCATAGTGGCCGTTGCCGTCGTAATAGCCGGTGATCTGGCCGAGCTTGCCGAAGCCGTTGAAGATGTCGGGGGTGTAGGTGCGGGCGAAGTTGAGGGTCGGCTGGAAAGCGGCGATCGCTTCTTCGGAGTGGGGGAAAGCCCTGCCGGCCCGCTGTTCCACCGTCGGCAGGGCGGCGAGCAGTTCGGCGCTGTCGTTGGCGAAGCCCGGGCGGCTGAGGCTGAGCCGGAGGTTCTTAAAGACCGGCACGGCTTTGGAGAGCACCGGGCGCAGTTCGGCCAGGAAGGGCGCCAGGTCCTTGGTCGCCGACTTGGCCGTCTCGAACAGCGGTTCGACGTCGTCGAGCGCCGCGCGCAGGTTGACGAAGGTCGTGTTGCCCTGGCGGAAGACGGGCGGCAGCAGTCGCAGGGCTTGGTCGAAGGCGACGTTCTGGCTGGCGATCGCGCTGAAGGCGGTGTCGGCGTTGGCGATTGCGCTGGAGAGCTGTTCGCCGCGCTGGGCGACGGCGGTGCTGAGCTTGGCCGAGCTGACGAGGAAGCGGGTGAGCAGGTTCTGGTCGGCGTTCAATTCGTTCACGAAGGCGCTGGTGCGGTTGAGCGCCGGGCCGAAGTACTTGAAGGTCTGGTTCGCCTCTTTGCTGCGGTCGGCCCAGATTTCCGCGTTGCCGCGGATGAACTGGCCGAGGGCGCGCCGAACCGGGTTGGGGAAGGTGTTGAGGAACTGGTCGAGGTCGACCGCCGTCGTGGTCGAGCCGAGGCCGAGCGTGGCGCCATTGTCCAGCGCCGGGTTGCTGTTCGGCCCGGGGCTGATCGAGATGTAGTGGTTGGCGACGCCCGAGAGCGAGGTCGCGCGGATCGTCGCGGTACTGCCCTCGTGCAGCTCCTGGTCGACGCTGACCTCGACCTTGGCCAGATTGTCGTCGGTCAGGCCGATGCTTTCCACCGAGCCAACAGGCTGACCGCCGATCAGCACCTGGTTGTCGGGCACGAGCTGGCTGGCGTTCTGAAAGACCAGGGTGTAGCTGTGGCCTCCGCCGCCGCCGAAGAGCACGATCGCCAGGGCAACCACGACCGCTGCCAGGGCGACGATCGCCGCAATCCGGGCGGGGGAAGTCCCCCCGGCTCTTGCCGGGCCTTTCTCCTCGCCTAAGGGTTTAGCAGCCACAGATCGTCGCTTGGGTTCCCCCGCCTCCATACCCTGAGGAACAAGCCGACGAATCGTATCCGAGCCGCCACTCGGGACGCTTGCGGCCGTGCCTGGGCTTAACCCGAGGCCAACGGATCAGCTGCCTCTCAGACATTGAGTCGCGGCAGCAGCCGCTCGAGCGGGCGCGGCAGCCACCAGACGCGGTCGCCCAGCAGCAGCATCAACGCCGGCAGCAGGACGATCCGCACCACCGTCGCGTCGAGCAGCACGGCGATCGTCAAGCCGACTCCAAGCTGGCTGACCGTGGCGATCGACGCACCGGCGAAGGCGACGAAGACGGCCATCATGATCGCCGCGGCGCCGGTGATCACCCGCGCCGTGCGTTCGAGGCCGAAGTAGATAGCGGCGGAGTTGTCGCCGTCGCGGTCATAGCGCTCGCGCATTCGCACCAGCAGGAAGACCGCGTAGTCGATCGAGAGGCCGAAGACGACGCCGAAGATCGCCGTCGCGCCGACGGCGTCGACGTAGGTATGCCCCCCCAACGGCCAGGCCTCGGGCAGGTTGAAGAGCAGGGTGAGGATGCCGAAGGCGACCGCCACCGTCGCCAGGTTGAGGCCGACGGCGATCGCCGCCAGCGGCAGCGCCCGCAGGACGAGGACGAGGACGAGGAAGGTGGCGAGGGTGATCGCGGCGACGACGAAGGGGAGGCGCGCCCGGGTAACGCTGCTGTAGTCGTTGAGCTGGGCGGCGCCGCCGGCTACCCCGGTGGCGAGACCGGTTTCACGGCCGAGCTCACGGGCGTCCGCCTGCAGGCGCTTGTCGAGAGCGATCGAGCCGGGCGAGTTGAAGGTGTAGCGCGAGATCACGAGCATCGCCGCCGCCTGGCCGCCGCGTTCCAGGTCGATCGTTTCCCCGGCCCGTTCGCGCAATGGCGCGCGGGCGCCGTCGAGGGCCGAGAGGACGAAGTAGCCCGAGTTGAAGATGCCCGGCGTGGTCCGCCGCAGGCGGCGCGCCTGGCGGTTCAGCCGGCGCTGGTTGGAGACGACCTGCACGGTGGCGCGGCGCAGGCCAGTCTGCAGGGGCAGCGCCCGGCGGTAGCCGGCGGCGAGGTTTTCCTCCAGCGCCGCCGCGCCGCCGCTGAGCCGGGCGACGCCCCCCGCCAGCGCGGTCGCGCCGGCGGCGAGCCGATCGAGGCCGCCACCGAGGCTGGAGGCGGCGCGGGCAAGGCGGGCCGAGCCGTGGGCGAGTTTCTTGCCGCCCCCTTCCAGTTTCGCCAGGCCGGCCGAGAGCCGCTCGGCACCCGAGCCGAGCCGCTTGATCGCGATGATCCCGGAGACCATCCAATCGGTCACCTGGTCCGCTTCCCCCGCGTCTTCGACCAGGCGCGCCTGCAGCGCCGCCAGTTCGGCCGGCAAGCCGGCATATTCGGGCGCGTAGGGGGCGCCGGTGACCGGATCGATGCCGCTAACCGCCGCCGAGGCGCGGCGCACGGCTTCCAGCGCCGCCGTGTATTCGGGATCGGACTTGCCGACGGTCATCGCCGTCAACCGCTGCAGCGCGGCTTTCAGCTGCGCTTCCGCTTCCTGTGCGGGCGCCTGAAGCTGGGGCAGCTTGCGGTGAGCCTCGGCTTCAAGCGAGCGGCGCAGGCTGCGCGAGCGGCGCAGGCCGTTGCGGCGCAGGTTCGGCCCCAGGCTTTGCAGGCCGAACTTGAGGTTGAGGGCACCGAGCGCGGCCCGGTGCTGGGCACCGGCCAGGGCACGGGTGCCCTCGGCAAAGGTGCGCAGCGCACCGACCGCGCGTTCGCTGCCGGCGCTGGCGCGGCCGAGGCCGGAGGCCAGCGCCCGCGCGCCTTCGTCGATCCTGCCCGAGCCCTGGGCGAGCAGCCCGGCGCCGTAGCTCGCCTGCGAGATGCCGGCGCGAAGCAGGGCGACGCCGGCTGCCGCTCGCCCCAGGTTGCGGCCGAGTTTGCCGAGTTCGGCGAGCGGGCCGGAGTCGGTGCCGGCTGCCAGCAGGCTGCCCGCCTCGCGCAGCGGCGCCACCGCGCGCGAGACCTGCCCGGGGCCGACCACCGCCTGGACGCCGGGCTGATCGGCGATGCGATGCTGCCAACGGCTTAGCGCCCGTAGCCGCTGCGGCTCGGTCACCGTGCCGCGGTCGGCCGCGGCGACGATCACGAAGGGAGCGTCGTAGCCGGGGCCGATCGCCCGCTCGATCTGTTCGAAGTCCTCGCGGGCCGGGTCGTCGTGGGCGAGCTGCGTCTGGCTCGGCGGGCCGGTCTTCAGCCCCAGCGCCGGCGCAGCAAGGAGGAGGACGAGGGCGCCGATCGCGGCCGCGACCGTCGCCGGGCGGCGCAGGGCGGCGGTGACGAAGCCCATCAGGCGGGTGCGTTCGCCAGAAGGCGGCGGGCGGCCGATCCGCCAGCGGTCGACGTTGGCGCCGAGCAGGGTCAGCAGCGCCGGGCCCGGCAGGATCGCGACCAGCACGCTGAGGGCGACGACGAGGATCAGGGTCGCGGCCAGCGAGCCGAGCAACGAGCCGGGCACGATGAAGAAGGCGACCAGCATCGAGAGCAGCAGCGTGCTGCCGGCGAAGACCGTGGTCCGCCCGGCGCTGCGCCGCGTCGCCCGCGCCGCCTCCAGCGGCGTCACCCCCGCCGCCAGCTCTTCGCGGAAACGCGAGACCATCAGCAGCGAGTAGTCGACGCCCAGCGCCAGCCCCATCATCGTGCAGACGACGAGGGCGAAGGCGTCGACGCTGAACCGCTCCGCGACGAGCGAGAGCAGGCCGCGCGAGGCGATCACGGTAATCGCGCCGAAGCCGAGCGGGATCGCAGCGGCGACCGGCGAGCGGAAGACGAGCAGCAGCACGAGCAGCAGCACCGGCAGGGCGATCAGCTCGCCGCGCCGCGTGGCCTCGATCGAGTCGTCCTGGATCGCCCGCGAGAGCGTGGCGAAGCCGGTCTGCGTCGCCCGCACCGGCGGCCGGATCTGGGCTTCCACGGTGTCGTCGAGGTGCGGCACCGTCTCGTTGACCGCCTCGTCGATGTCGACGTGGAAGTCGGCGATGACGATCGCCGTGCGCGGGTTCGGTCGCAGCCGCTGGACCGAGCCGCGATCCCAGGGCGAAAGCGTGGTGACCGCGGGGTCGCGGCGCAGAGCGCGGATCAACGCCGGGCCCTGCCGGTCGAGCGCCTTTTCCGGGCCGCGCAGCAGGATCACGAAGGGGGCGCTTTCGCCGAAGTGCTCGCGCAGCATCTCGTTGGCCCGCGAGGAGGCGGTGCCGGGGATGTCGAGGGTGGTCGGGCTCAACTGGCCCTCCACACCGGCACCGAGGACGCCCAAGACGGCGAGGACGACGAACGCCCCGGCAAGGACGCGGCGCGGGTGGCGCAGCAGCGCCGACCCGGGCGCCGGGCGTTCCCGGGGCCCACCTCCCTGCCCCCTGCTCCTCCTCAGCCGCACCGTGCTAGTTTGGCGGGCGGGGATTACGGAGGGGCTTGGCGATGCGGAAGACTCTATTGAGGACGCTTGTGTTTGCCGCGGCTGCGGCGTTGCTGGCGACCGCGGCGGCGCAGGCGATCACCGTGCGCGTCGGCGACATCATCATCAGTGGCGACGGAGGCTTCTCGCCGACCACGCTGCCGAAGCATGAAAACGCGCCGATCAAGCTCTACGGCCACGCCAGCTTCAAAACCGTCGATGGCACGCGCCCCTCGCCCCTGCGACAGCTCGTGCTCGAATTCGACAAGCACGGAGCGGTCGAGACGCGCGGCCTCGAAAAATGCACGATGGCGAAACTGGTCGCGACGACGACCAAGGTGGCGCGCCAGCTCTGCCCGGACGCGATCGTCGGCAAGGGCTTCGGCACGGCCTTGGTCGAGCTGCCCGAACAGAAGGGGATCGAGGCCTCCTCGCCCCTGACCCTGTTCAACGGCCCGGTCAAGCACGGCAACCCGACCGTGCTCGGCCACGCCCACATCGACTACCCGGGCCCGACGACCTACGTGATCTCGATCGAGATCGAAAAAATCCACAACGGCCGCTACGGCTTCCGGACGGTCGCCAACTTCCCCCGCATCGTCAACGACTACGGCTCGCCGATCTCGGGCCGTCTGACGATCGGCAAGGAATGGAAGTACAAGGGCGAGACGCTCAGCTACGCCAACGCCCACTGCGCCGACGGTCGCCTGCAGGCGCGGGCTGAATTCACCTTCAAGAACGGCGACTCCGGCTTCGGCACGATCTTCAAGCCGTGCAAGGCCGCGAAGTAGGCGCTACTCCGGAGTAGCGGCGGGTATCTAAGGGTGATGGCACGGATCCGCCCGGCAATCGCGCTCTTCCTGGCCTGCGCCTGCGGCGCGGCGCTTGGGGTGCCGGCCGACGCGGCCCAGGTGCGCGTCGGCACGCTGGTCCTGCGGGCCGACGGCGGCTTCACGCCGCAGCGGCTGCCGAGGCACTCCTTCGCACCGATTCACTTCAAGGGGTACTCGGACATCCGGACCACCGACGGCTCGGTGCCGCCGGCGTTGCGGCACGTGCAGCTCAACTTCGACCGCGACGGCAGGCTGACGACCGCCGGCCTGCCGGCCTGCCCGCCGTCGCGAATCGAAGGCACGAGCCCGGCGGAGGCCCGGCGGCGCTGCGGCGGCGCGCTCGTCGGCAGCGGCCACCTCGCGGCGACGATCGCCGCCCCGGGGGGCGGCCGGGTCGAGGCGCACTCGCCGCTGACCCTCTTCAACGGCCCGCGCCTGGCCGGCAACCCAACCGTGATCTTGCATGCCCAGACGACTTTCCCGGCCGTCGAAACCTACGTCGTCACGATCCCAATCGAAAGACGGACCGGGGCCTACGCCTACCGCACCTCCTTCGAGGTGCCGCCGATCGCCGGCGGCCTCGGCTCGATCACCCACCTCGACGTCAGCGTCGGCCGCCGCTACCGCGCCGGCGGCGCCGAGCGCAGCTACGTCTCCGCCCGCTGCTCGGACTACATCCTCCAGACCAGCGGCTCCTTCTACTTCAACGACGGCACCGTGGTCAGCGGCAGCGTCTTCAAAACCTGCCGGCCGCTGCCCTGAGCCGCGCCCGGCGCCTACCGCCCCAGCGCCACCGCGCGCTTCCTATACTTCCCGTCCCCCGGGCCGTTAGCTCAACCGGTAGAGCAGGAGACTCTTAATCTCAAGGTTGAAGGTTCGAGTCCTTCACGGCCCACTGTCGCGGCGCCCGGAGGCGAGCGTTCGCAGGCGCTCGTCGGCTTCGTAGCGAGTGGCTCGGCCGCGGCCGAGCTGGACGACCAAACCGGCGTCGAGGAGGCGGCGGAAGTCGGCGCTCGCGGTCGGCGCCGAGATGTCGGCCTCGGCGCAGTAGGAGGCACGGTCAGCGCCGCCGATCAGGCTCTGCTCGAGGGCGAGCATCAGCCGATCGGGCCAGCCGCGTTCCTCGATCAGGGCCTCCAAGCGCTCCCAGCGTGCGGCGGCGCGCTCGATCTGGGCCAGGCGGCGCCGGGCCTGCTCGAGGTGAGCCTCGACGCAGAACTCGACCCAACCCGCGGCATCGCTCTCCGCGGGTTCGTAGCGCTCGCCGTGCGCCGCCTGCAGTGCCGCGTAGTAGGCGGACGTGTTCTCGGCGAGGTGCTCCTCGATCGAGGCGAGCTCCGGAGAGAGAAGGCCGTCCCGGGCGAGGACCAGCGATTGGACGATTCGGGAGGCCCGCCCGTTGCCGTCGAGGAACGGATGGATCGAGATCACGTGCAGGTGGGCCATCGCGGCGCGAACCACCACGTGCGCCTCGGGGTCTCCTCCCTCGAGCCAATCGACGGCTTCGTCCATCAGCGCCGGGACGGCGGCGGCGTCTGGTCCCTCGTAAGCGGTGCTGCCGTCGCCGTTGACGATCCTCACTGGCCCGGCTCGCCAGCGGCCCGGATCCTTGTCGCGCTGAAAGCTGCAGATGTCGAAGTGGAGATCGAGCACCGCCCGGTCGCTCCAGCGGAAGGACGGGTCCGCCGCCATGACGCCGACATGGTCCATCGCCCGCGCGTAGCAAGCGAGCGCCATCCGATTCTCGTCTTCAGGGTCGATCGGCTCCTGCCGGTTGACGATGGCGACGGCCTCGTCCTCGGGGACGTGGAAGCCCTCGATCGAGATCGAGCCCTCGGCGGAGCGAGCGCGGGCGAACCGCCGCAGGGTTCCCGCCCAGCGCCCAGGCCGCCCGGAGGCTGCACCCAGCTCCTCGCGCAGCTCGTCCAGCTCCGCAAGGGAGGCACTCAAAGATCGGCGGGCGGGCGGCGTCGCTATCAGCATAGCGATAGCTTATCGTATATACGTAAAGACGTATTTACGTCTATACGTCTATTCGCTCGGGGGAGGGGGGGAGCTGCCGCCGAGGCCACCGAAGGGGTTCGTCAGCTGTTCTTTGCCGGCTTCGCTTTCGACCTTCTGGATCTGCTTTTTCTGCTTGGCGAATTCCTTGGCCAGTTTGCGGAATTCGTCGAGCTGTTTTTCGACCGCCTTGCCTTCCGCCTTGGAGCCGGCTTTCGCCGCCGCCTGCTTGGTCGACTTGTCGCCACCGGCGAATTCGCCGTTGTAGTACTGGAATTTCGCCAACGTGCCGAGCGAGCCGAGGCTGGGGCGCTGCGCGGCGACCGCGCGCTGCGCGTCGGTCGCCGTGGCGACGTCGGCTTCGACTTCGGCCAGGCCGCCGCCGGCGCTTTCGGCCAGGCGGAAGAACGTCGCCGCGACAAGCTGCGCGGGAGCGGGAGCGGGTTCCCCTTTGACCTGCTTCAGGTAGCGGCGCCAGGCGACTTCGGCGATCTGGAAATTCGTCTGTGCCTCAGGGGTCAGCGTCGCCGCGCCGGTTTCGGGGTTGGTTTCGAGCAGGGCGTTGCCGGCGCCGATCCGCGCCCGGGTCAGCGACAGCAGCGTGCCCTCGTCGGTCGGGTCTTTCACCAGCCTGGCTTCGATCCGTTCCGCCTGTTCTTCGAAGACCTTGGCGGCGCTGCTGGAAGAGCTCTGGGTGCCGATCAGCGAGGCGAGGTTGACCGGCCCGACGGCGACGAAAAGACTGGCGCCCATCAGCAGCGCGAGAACCGCGTAGACGACGCGGACGACGTGCTTGCGCCGTCCGCGCGTGTCGAACACCATCCTCCGCTTGCCGCCCGATGCCATCCCGCCCCCCTACTCCTGCGTTGAGGGTTTCGCCAGGCCACCCGCTCCCCCCGGGCGGCCGAAGGCCCGTGCCAGCAAGATACTCAACTCGTACAGAGCAAGCAGCGGCACCATCTCGATCAGCATCGAGACCGGGTCGACGCCGGGCAGCGCAGCGGCGAGCAGAGCACAGGCCAGATAGGCGTAGCGGCGGTTGGCGCGGAGCTGGGCGACGCTGACGATCCCCAGCCTGGTCACCGCGAGGATCGCCAGCGGCAGCTGGAAGACGATCCCGGCGGCGATCATCGTCGTCGAGAAGAAGCTGTAGTAGTCGCGCGCCCGCACCTGCACGTTGAACTGGCTGTCGTTGAAGTTGAGCAGGAACTTGACCGCGGCCGGCATGACGACGAAGTAGGCGAAGGCGACGCCGGCGAGGAAGAGGACCGGGGCGAGCAGCATGATCGGCAGCGCGACGCGGCGCTCGGTGTCGCTGAAGGCGGGGAGCACGTAGGCGTAGAGCTGGTAGAGGACGATCGGCAGCGCGAGCACGATCGCCCCGTAGGCGGCGACGGTCAGGGTCGTCGTGAAGGGCTCGGTGACGCCGAAGGTGAGCAGCCGCTCGTGGTCGGCAGGCAGCGGCTGTGAGGCAATTTCGAGCAGCAGGTGGTTCTGCCAGAAGCAGAGCCCGAGGGCGACGGCGAAGGCAGCGGCGCAGACGATCAGGCGGTTGCGCAGCTCGTCGAGGTGCTCGACGAGGGTAAGGCGGTCCTCGTGGGAGACCGGCCTGACGCGGCGGGGCATCCCGGCCTCAGCGGGCCTAGGGCCGCTTGTGGGCGACCGGCTCCTCGGGGGCGACCGGCTGTTGGCGCTTGCCAGCCTCGATCTCCGGTGGAGGGGCCTGCCGCTCGTCCTCGTCGTCGTGGTCGCCGCCGATCGAGCCGCGGAACTCGCGGATGCCCCTGCCCAGCGAGCGGCCCAGCTCCGGCAGGCGTTTGGGGCCGAAGACGATCAGGGCGATGATCAGGACGACGATGATCTCGAGGGGACCGATGTTTCCGAGCATCGACCCATGGTAACGGTCGCCCGGCGCCGCTGGATCAAATCAACGGAATCAAAAGCGCCCGCTACCCGGTAATGGGGTTTTCTCGCCATCTCGCTAAAAAATGCGGATTAAAACGCGGCCAGGCGTGTTCGATGCTTTAAGCATGCACAACGCAGGCCGCACAGAGACGAAGGCAGGCACCGGCCTCCACGTCTGTCCGCGGTGCAGCTCGGGCCTCGTGCAGCCGATTCGCTGGGAGCAGACCGCGAGTCGGGGCCACTGGCGCCTATGGCGCCGCTGCCCGGAGTGCGAGTGGTGCGCCGACGGCATCCACGGGGAGCCCGAGATCGACGCTTACGACGAGGTGCTCGACGACGGCACCGAGGCCGTCACTACCAAGCTGGAAGAGCTCGAACGCGAGCGCATGCAGCGGCTCACCGAGGCGTTCGCCACCGCCCTCGCCGACGACCTGATCGGCGCCGACGACTTCGCCTGACTAACTGTACCTCTGCACGACGCCGTCGGCGACGAGGTCGAGGAGGAGGCGGCGTTCGGGCTCGAGGCCGGCGGCGGCGAGCCCACGCTTGGCCTCGGCGACGGTCTCCAGCGCCCGCGCCCGCACCTGCTCCAGCGCGCCGCTGGCGGCGATCTCCTCGCACAGCGCCTCGGCGGCCGCCTCGTCGAGCCGCCGCAGGTCGGTGCCGAGGAGCGCCGGCTCGGCACGGCCGGCGAGGATCAGCGGCAGGGTGACGGTGCCGTCGAGCAGGTCGGTGCCGCGCGCCTTGCCGGTCCGCTCGGGCGGCCCGGCGACGTCGAGCACGTCGTCGAGGAGCTGGAAGGCCAGCCCGATCTTCGCCCCGAACTCCCCCAGCGGTGGCTCGTCGCGGCCGAGCAGGCAGGCGCACTCGAACAGGGTCGCCGTCTTCAACCGGCAGCGCTCGAGATAGCGCGCCTCGGAGATCGAGACGTCGTAGGCGTCCTGGCGCTGCGCCAGCTCGCCCCTCGCCAGCGCGACCGAGGCCGCCGAGAGCAGCTCGATCGCCCGCCTCTCGCCGGCTGCGGCGAGCAGCGCGAAGGCGCGCGAGAAGAGCAGGTCGCCGGTGGCGACGGCCCGGTCGCGGCCGTGGGCGGCGGCAACGGTAGGCCGGCCGCGTCGCAGCGGTGCGGCGTCGAGGACGTCGTCGTGGACGAGGGTCGCCATGTGGATCAGCTCGATCGCCGTCGCCGCCCGCACCGAGGCCTCGCCGCCTTCCTCGCCGGCGCAGAGCAGCACCAGCATCGGCCGCAGCCGCTTGCCGCCGGCCTCGAGCGTCATCCCGGCGGCAGCCGCCAGCGCCTCGCCGTGGCCGCCGGCCTGCTCGCGCAGCGCCTCCTCAACCCGGCCGAGGCGGTCCGGTAACCAGCGGCTGGAAGCGTCGAGGACCGCCGTGACCGGCGGCGGCACCGCCGAGTCGCGGCTCACCTGCGGCTGCCGCTGTGGATCGCGATGATCCCGCCGGCGAGCACGGTCCAGCGGATCCCCCCGAGGCCGGCGGCGTCCATCTTCGCCGCCAGGCCGCGCGGGCTGGGGAAGCTGCGCACCGATTCCGGCAGGTAGCTGTAGGCCTCTGGGTCGTCGGCCAATCGGCCCAGGACCGGCACGGCGCGATCGAACCACAGCGAGTAGAAGGTCGAGAGCGGTGGCCGCGTCGGCTGGGTGATCTCCAGCACCACCAGCCGGCCACCCGGACGCAGCACCCGCGCCATCTCGGCCAGGCCCGCATCGAGATCGGAGAGGTTGCGGACGCCGAAGCCGACGGTGACCGCGTCGAAGCGGCCGTCGTCATAGGGGAGGCGCAGCGCATCGGCCCACTCGAAGCGGGCCCCGGCGGTGCCGCGCGCCGCCGCCTTGTCGCGGGCCAGGTCGAGCATCGGCTCGGAGAAGTCGCAACCGACCACATGGCCGCCGGGCGCCACCCGAGCGGCCAGCTCAAGGGCGAGATCACCGGTGCCGCAGCAGACGTCGAGCGCGGCGTCGCCGGGGCCCAGCCCCGCGCGGTCGGCGGCGCGCTGCCGCCAGCGGTGGTGCAGGCCGGCGGTCATCACCGAGTTGAGCAGGTCGTAGCGGCCGGCGATGCGGTCGAACATGCGGTTGACCTGCCCGGCGAACTGGGCGGAGTCCCGGCTGGGTCTGGTCGTCCCCGTCACGGGGGCCACTCAGTCAAGCGAGGCGAGGAAATCGGCCAGCTCGTTGAGCTTCTTCGGCGGCAGGTCGCGGAAGGAGGGCATGATGCCGGGGCCGATCTCGACCGAACGGACGATCGCCGCCCGCGGGATGCGTTGGGCGATGTGGGTCAGTTCCGGCCCGGGGCCGTTGTTGCCGTTCTCGCCCAGCTTGTGGCAGGCGAGGCAGCCGGCGCCGGCGACGACCTCCTTGCCGGCCTCGTACTGCGGCGCCACCTTCATGTCGATCTCGGTCGGCGATCCGCCGGTGGCGCCGAGGAAGCTCAAGTAGGCCATCGCGACGATCGTCAGCACGCCGGCCGTGGTGGCGATCGGCCGCCGCGCCGGGTTGCGCTCCGGCCCGCGGTCGTAGAAGGGCAGCAGAAGGAGAAGCACCATGCAGATCGTGGGGATGCCGATCGTCGCGATCGGAACCAGCTCGGGCGGCTTGATCACCCGTAGGAGCTCGAAGAGGAAGAAGAAGTACCACTCCGGCCGCGGCACGTAGGTGGTCGAGGTCGGATCGGCCTTCGGCCCCTGCTCGGCGCCGAGCAGGATCGACATCAGGATGATCACGCCGACGACCAACAGCGCCATCGCCGTGTCCTTCAGCACCGCGTAGGGGAAGAAGGGCTTGCCCTTCTTCTTCAGCAGCTCGTACTCCTCGAGATAGGCCTGCTTGTCGGCGGGCTTCATGGATGACCCCCGGCCTCTAGGCGAGAAGTTGGGTCCGCGACTTTCGGTCGCTCGGCCCGCATCCACGGCGGCGCCGTGGTGCCGAGCTTGACGACGAGGTAGAGGTGGGCGCCGATCAGGGCGATGATCGCGCCGGGCAAGAGCAGCATGTGGATCGCGTAGAAGCGGGACAGCGTCGTCGCGCCCAGCTCTGGCCCAGCGCGCAGGAAGTCGCTCAGATAGGGCCCGATTACCGGGCCGGTGCCGTTGATGTTGATGCCGACGACCGAGGCCCAGAAGGAGCGCTGGTCAAAGGGCAGCAGGTAGCCGGTGAAGGCCATCGTCATCGTCAGGATCAGCAGCACGACGCCAATCACCCAGTTGAGCTCGCGCGGGTACTTGTAGGCGCCGAAGAAGAAGGTGCGCCCCATGTGGAGGAAGATCAGGATCACCATCACGCTCGAGCCCCACTTGTGCATGCCGTGCACGAAGGCGCCGAGGAAGACGTCGTTGTTGATGTGGGCGATCGAGCCGTAGGCCTGGGTCGTCGAGGGCGTGTAGAACATCGCCAGGAAGACGCCGGTCGTGGCCTGCACGATGAAGGCGAAGAGCGTCGCCGAGCCGAGCGTGTAGAACCAGTTGGTCCCCTTCGGCACCTTGCGGTAGAGCATCCCGGTGAGAAAGCCGGTGGCCGCGGTGCGCTGGTCGACCCAGGCGAGGACGTCGACCGGGGCCTCTTTGGCGCGGTCGCCGAGGCGGGCCGCGTCGGAGGGGCGCTCGGGCTCCGTTTTCAGATCCGCCGGTGCCGCCCCCTTGGCGCCGTTGCCCTGGCCGGGCTTGGCCGGTTTGCGCAGCGGTGCCGGGATCAGCGAGTCGAGTTTCATCGTCGGGTCCTCAGCGGCTAGGGCGGCGGGAAGGTGGACGGGCGGGGCGGATACAGATATTCCCAGATGCCGCCGGTGAACTCGCCCGGGTCGCGGGCGCGGACCGGCTCGAGCTGCGAGGTGACGCTGTAGCGCGGGCCGAGCTCGACCTGGCCGTTGCGGATGCGGGTCTGGAAGTGATCGAGTGGGCGCACCGGCGGGCCGCCGATGCGCTTGCCCTGGAAGTCGTAGACGCCGCCGTGGCAGGGGCAGATGAAGTTGCCGGCGGCCTCGACGAAGCGCACCGGGCAGCCAAGGTGGACGCAGCGGTTGGAGACGGCGACCATCTCCTTCGGGTTCTCGCCGAGCTGCTTGGAGCCCCGGCGCACGTATGCCGTCGTCTTGCCGGCGTCGCCGATCCCCTCGGTCTCGGTGAAGACGACCTGGCGATAGGTGTCTTCGACGAAGTCTCCAACCGGGCCGACCGCCTCCCAGCGCTCCTTGCCGCGGTGGAAGATCGGCGCCACGGCAAAGCCGACGGCCGGCAGGACGATCGCCGCGCCGGCGACGCCGCCGAGGCCCTGGACGGCGACCGTGAAGGCACGCCGACGGGTCATCGACTCGCCGTCGAAATAGCCGGGAGGATCGGGCTTGGCCCGCTCGGCGGGGCTTGCCCCGGCCCCGTTCTGCTTGTCCGCGTCGTCAGCCAATGTCAGCCAAGTGCAAGGGCACCGGAGTTTATTGCCTCCGGCGTCCGTTAGCTTTGCTCGCGTGACGCTGCGTCATCCGGGGAGGGTGCTGGTTCTGGCGATTGCCGCAATCGCGGTGCTGGCCGTGCTCGGCCGCGGGGTCGAGGACAAGCTGCGGCCGACCTCGCTGAGCGTGCCGGGGACCGAATCGGGCCGCGCCGGCTCGCTCGTGCACCGCTATTTCGGCGACAGCGCCCCTTTCGCGATCCTCCTGCAGGGCCCGCCGCGAGAACTCGACCGGCAGGGACCGGCGCTGATCCGGGCCCTGCGCAAGGACCCCTCGGTGTCGACCCTCTCGCCCTGGGACCGCGGCAGCGTCGGGCGGTTGCGGCCGGGGCCGCGCAGGGCGCTGATCCTGGTCGACTTCCACGTCGACGCCGAGACCGCGGTCAAGGAGACGGTGCCCTACCTCGACCGCACCCTCGACGAACGCATCTCGCCGCCGGTCAGCGCCGCCGAGTCTGGCTTCGCCAGCCTCTCACGGGCGATCCAGGACGAGTCGGTCCACTCGACCGAGGTCGCCGAGCTGATCGCGATCCCCTTCCTGCTGCTGGTCCTGCTGCTGGTCTTCCGCTCGCCGGTCGCGGCGGCGATCCCGCTCGCCTTCGGCGCGGTCACGGTGACCGCCTCGCGTGGGGTGCTGGCGATCGCCGCCGACCACATCGCGATCGACGGCTTTGCCCTGACCGTCTGCACGATGATGGGCCTGGCGCTGGGGGTCGACTACGCGCTGCTGATGGTCTCGCGCTTCCGCGAGGAGCTGGCGGAAGGCGCCGAGGTGCGCGAGGCGGCACGAATGACCCGCCGCACCGCCGGGCGCACCACCGCCTTCGCCGGCTCGACCCTCTTCCTGGCGATGCTGGTGACGCTCTTCGTGATGCCGGGCACGCTGCTCGTCTCGCTGGCGGGCACGGCGATCGTCGTCACCGCGATCAGCGTCATCGTCGCGGCGTTGGTCGGGCCGGCGCTGCTCGTCCTGATCGGCAATAACGTCAATCGCTGGCGGATCGGCGGCTCGGGCGACGGCCAGGGGGTGATGGCGCTGGTCGGCGGCGCCCTGCGACGGCCGCGGCTGGCTGTGGTGCTGGTCGGCGCGCTCGTGCTGCTGCTTGCCGTGCCGGTGCTCGACCTCAAGACCGGCCCGCCCAGCGCCGAACAGCTCCCTACCTCCGACCCGGCGCGCCAGGAAGCAGAACTGATCGCCGACGCCGTCGGGCCCGGCTACGAAGCGCCCTTCGTCCTCGTCGCGGTCACCGAGCACGGGACGATCGCCGACCCGGCCAACCTCTCGGCGCTGAGCCGCTGGCAGCGACGAATCGCCGACGACCCGGGAGTGCAGGCGGTGATCGGCCCGGCCCAGATCAAACACCAGACCGCGCCGCTGCGGGAGAGCGGCGAAGACCTGCTCGCCGGCCGCGGCGAAGCGAGCCCCGAGAAGCTGCAGCGACTCGGCAGGAAGCTGGGCAGCGCCGCCGACGGCGTCGGCCAGGTGCGCTCGGGCCTCTCCAAGGCGGCTTACGGCGCCGGCCTGCTGGCCTCGGGCTCGGGCCGCGCCGGGGAAGGCGCCGAGCAGATCGAAGGCGGGCTCGAAAAGGCCGCCGCAGGCGCGGCGAAGGTGGCCGACGGCAACGCCAGGATCGCCGACGGCTCGGGCAAGATCGCGGAAGGGCAGCGCAGCGCGCAGCTCGGCGCTTCCTCGCTGCGAGGCACCTCCGCCGGGCTGGAGAACCGTCTGCGCGACAGCGCGCTGGAACGGGCGCGCAAGCTGCGCGCCGAACTCAAGAGCGCTGGCGACCCCGCACTCGCCGAGGCGGCGCGGGAAGCCGAAAACCTCGTCTTCGCGCTGGCCAACGCCCGCAACGAAGCGACTCGCCTGCACAACGAAGCGACGCGGCTCGAACGCGGTCAGAAAAAGCTCGCCGACGCCGGCGACAGGCTGCACGCCGGGGCGCAGCGGCTGGCCGACGCGACGGCAACCGGGCCGGACGGGCTGGAGCGGCTGCGGAGCGGCACGTCGCAGCTGGTGGACGGCCTCGCCCAGCTTCAGGGCGGCGCCGACACGCTCGAAGCGAAGCTCGCCGAAGGCTTCGAGCGCTCACGGCCCCTGCAGGCCGGCTTGCGTCGAGCACACGTCAAGGTCACCGTCAGCGCCGACGATTTCGAACGCCGGGTCGACCGCCTGCGCCGTTCTTCGCCGGGGATCTTCGAGTCCGGCTACTTCGTCCTCTCGGCGCTTCAGGGCGCGCCGGCCGAAAGCCGCAAGCGAGCCGGGCGAATCGTCGACCTCCAGCACGGCGGGCAGGCGGCGCAGATCGTCGTCATCCCCCGCTACACCTTCAACACGCCCGGCTCCAAGGCGCTCAACGAGCGGCTCAAGGACGACGCCGACAAGCTGGCGGCGGAAACCGGGACGACCACCGGCGTAACCGGCGGCGCCGCCCAGCTGATCGACTACACCGACGCGATCACGCAGCGGATCCCGATCGTGATCGCGGTAATCACCCTGGCGACCTTCCTGATCCTCGTCGTCATCCTGCGGGCGCTGCCGCTGGCGGCGATCGCGGTCGCGCTCAACCTGGTGACCGTCGCGGTCGCCTTCGGCGTCCTCACCCTGCTCTTCGACGTCCCCGAGGGCTGGCCGCTGGGTGGGCGGACCTACGTCGACGCGATCGGGGCGGCAGGCATCTTCGGGATCATCTTCGGGCTCTCGATCGACTACGCCGTCTTCCTGCTGATGCGGATGCGCGAGCACTACGAGAACGGGGCGCCGAACGAGGAGGCGATCCGCTTCGGGCTGGAGCGGACGGCGCGGGTGATCACCGGCGCCGCGGCGATCATGACGGCCGTCTTCGTCGCCTTTGCCGGCGCCAAGATCGGCGTCATCAGCCAGCTCGGCGTCGGCCTGACCGTCGCCGTGGTGCTCGACGCGACGGTTATCAGGATCGTCCTGCTGCCGGCGCTGATGCTGCTGCTGGGAGACCGCGTCTGGTGGCTGCCGCGGCCGCTGCAGCGTTTCCTGCCGGAGATCGATCTTCACGGCTCTCGCGCGGGTTAGCTGGGAGGGAACGAAATAGGAACCTGTGTATTTTTGTTCGCGGGTTTGACAGGGAGGGTTGCCGGGCGCGCCGCGCCACGACCCCGTCGTCGCAGACAGGAGGATCGATTCAGGTGGGAAGCTCGTTGAAGAAATTGCCGTTGTCGTGCCTGGCGGTCGGCGTGGCGCTGGCCGTCGCGGTCCCGTCGGCGCTGGCCATCGCGAACCCTCCCACCGAGCCCGAATACGTCGAAACGGTCGAGCCGATCTGCAAGCGGAACGCGGACGCCAACTCGCGGATCCTCACCGGCGTCAAGCAGCAGGTCCAGAAGGGTCAGCTGGTCTCGGCCGGCAAGCGCTTCATCCGCGCCTCGAGCGCGCTCGGCAAGGCGGTGACCCAGATCGCGGCGGTGCCGAAACCGACTGAAGACGCGGTCAAGCTGACCAAATGGATCGGCCTGCTGAAGCAGCAGAAGACCGGCCTGCTGAAGGTGGGCCAGGCGCTGAAGACGGAAGATAAGCCCGGCGCTCAGAAGGCCGCGAACAGCCTCAAGCGCGCCAACAACGAAGCCAACGCCACCGTGATCAGCATCCCCTTCAAGGAATGCCGCATCGAAGCCTCAAGGTTCCTCTAGCCCGATGCGGGCGCGCCTGCTGACGGCGGCGCTGCTGCTGGCGCTCGGCCTCGCCGCCGTCGCGCGCGGCGAGGTCATCCCCGAGCCGGACGGAAACCTGCTGGTCACATTCGACGGCGGAATCGCACCGAAGACGCTGCCGCGAAAGCACCTGGCGCCGGTCACCGTCAGCATCGACACGAGCTTCAAGACCAACGACGGCTCCGACCCGCCACCGCAGCTGCGCACGGTCTCGATCGGGATCAATCGCGGCGGGCGGATCGACGACCTCGGCCTGCCGACCTGCCACGTCCGCAGGATCCAGCCGGCGACGATTGCCGTCGCGCGGCGGATCTGCGGCGGCGCGATCGTCGGCAACGGCCACGTCAGCGTGCGGGTCGAACTGCCGAATCAGCAGCCCTTCGACTTCTCCGGGCCGATGCTGGTCTTCAACGCCGAGCGCTCCGGTGGCAAGCGGCGGATCCTCGCGCAGGTCTACGGCAGCCGCCCGCCGTCCGCCTTCGTGCTGACCTTCAAGATCCTCAAACGGGGCGGGACCTTCGGCAACGTGATCGAGACGACGCTGCCGAAGCAGGCCCGCAAGTGGGCCTACGTGACCCACTTCGACATGCGGCTGCGCCGCGTCTACACCTACAACGGCCAGCGGCACAGCTACGTCAGCGCCAGCTGCCCGGCCCCGCCGGGCTTCACCGCCGCGATCTATCCCTTTGCCGAACCGAAGTTCGGCTTCGCCGGCGGGCGGCATGTTTCCACGGTTGTCACCCGCACCTGCCACGTCGGCTGAGACGCCCTGCGACCGGCGCATTTCGGCGTCCTCGGTCGGCCGGCCGCGGGTCACGCACAAAGTGCGCTCCCCTTGCCGACCTTCCTGCGTCCTTGAACTGCTTGGCCGCAGGGCGTCTCAGTTGTCGCCGATGTTCTGAATCGCCCCCCGCCAGACAGCAGGGACCTCATCCCCGCGACCTTCCGCGTGGCGTTGGGCGCAATCGCCGATCAGGTCGGCGAGGGCCTTGACGGCGGCGACGTCGCCCATCGCGGCCAGGCGCTCGATGCCGAGGGCGTAGAGGTAGTCGCCGGCGAGCAGGGCGAGGTCGTCGTCGTGGCCGGCGAGCAGGCGCGGCTCGGCGTAGTGCAGCAGGTAGCCCTCGCGCACCGCCTCGATGACGGGGGCGCGTTCGCCGGGCGGGACGACCGGCTCGCCGCGGGCCTCGACCACGTGCGGCGAGATCGGCGTCTCCTCCTCGCGCAGCTGCGAGGAGAGGGCCTGGAGTGGGTTGTCGGGATTCGCGCTCATCGGTTTGTGGCGGGTTGGTTCCGTATAACGAAACCAACCCGCCACAGGCAGCTCAGAATGCTCCCCGGAGAGACTCGGCCGCAGCTTCCAAGGTGCGGTCGATCGCGGCCTCGTCGTGAGCCAGCGAGACGAACCAGGCCTCGAATTGCGAGGGCGGCGGGTAGACGCCGCGCTCCAGCATCGCTCGGCAGAAGCGGGCATGGGCCTCGAGGTCGCAGGCGGTGGCCGAGGCGAAGTCGGTGACCGGCTCGGGGCTGAAGAAGAGCGTGAGCAGGCCGACCGTCCAAGCGGGGTGCACCGGGAGGCCTCCCGTCACCTCGCTTAGGCCCAAGCCAAGCCGCTCGGTCGACTCTTCCAGCCGCTCATAGGCATCGGCGTCGAGCTGACGCAGGGTCGCCAGGCCGGCGGCCGTCGCCAGCGGGTTGCCGGAGAGGGTTCCCGCCTGGTAGACGTCGCCCGCCGGTGCGATGCGCTCCATCGTCTCCGCCGGCCCGCCGAAGCCGGCCGCCGGCAGGCCGCCACCGATCACCTTGCCGAACACGGTCAGATCGGGCTTGACGTCGTCCAACTCCTGAGCGCCGCCGCGGGCGACGCGGAAGCCGGTGATCACCTCATCGAAGACGAGCAGCGCGCCGGCCTCACGGGTAGCGTCGCGGAGGAACTCGAGGAAGCCGTCCTCGGGGAAGACCAGGCCCATGTTGGCGGGGATCGGCTCGGCAAGCAGCGCGGCGACGGGGTGGTCTTCGAGGGCTCGCCGGACGGCGCCGCGGTCGTTCCAGGGCACCACCACGGTATCGGCGGCCTGCGCGGCGGTGACGCCGGGGCTGGCGGGAATCGCCAGGGTCGCGACGCCCGAGCCGGCCTCGGCGAGGAGGCCGTCGGAGTGGCCGTGGTAGGCGCCGGCGAACTTGACGACGACCTCGCGGCCGGTGACCGCGCGGGCCAGCCGCACGGCGGCCATCGCCGCCTCGGTGCCGGAGCTGGTCATGCGCAGCATCTCGACGGCGGGGACGCGGCTTACGACCTCCTCGGCCAGCTCGACCTCGGTCGCGGTCGCGGCGCCGAAGCTGGTCCCGCGTGAGGCGGCTTCGGTCACCGCAGCGACGACCGCAGGGTGAGCATGGCCGAGGATCAGTGGGCCCCAGGAGCCAACCCAGTCCACGTAGCGGTTGCCGTCGGCGTCGATCAGCTCGCAGCCCTCGCCGCGCTCGATGAAGATCGGCTCGCGGCCGATCTGCCGCATCGCCCGCACCGGCGAGTTGACGCCACCGGGCAGGACGCGGACCGCCCGCTCGTACAGCTCCGAGCTACGAGTGTTCAGCTTCCCACCGCGAGTAGTCGTCGGTGAAGTAATGCAGGCGGATCTTCTTGTACTCGGTCGAGGAGTACAGGGTGGCGCGATCGTCTGGCCCCATCCCGCACTCCTCGGCGATCGAGTCGAGGATCGCGTCGCACTCCTCCTTCGAGCGGCCGTGGGCCATGGTGAAGACGCTGTAGGGCCAGTCCTCGTAGGTCGGCCGCTGGTAGCAGTGGGAGATGCCGCGGAAGGAGGCCATCCGCCGTCCCGTCTCCATGATCTCGCCCTCCGGCACCTTCCAGACCCCCATGCCGTTTGCCGAGAAGCCGGCGCGGCGGTGGTAGAGGATCGCCGCGACGCGGCGCAGCAGCTTGCGGTCGACCATCCCGCGCAGCCGCTCCAGCAGATCGTCGGTCGAGACGCCGAGCTCGGCGGCAGCATCGTCGTAGGGCCGCTCGACCGCCGCCATCGGGCCCTGCATCGCCCGGATCGTGGCGATGTCGTCGGGGCCGTAGGGCTGCGGCTCCAGCTCACGAGGGGGCGCCGCCTCGACGGCGCTGGCAAGCGCCTCGGTCCCCTTCTCCATCTCCAGGTTCATGTTGATCTTGAACAGGGTCAGGGTCGGCAGCTGGCGCATCGATTCGGCGCCGGTCTCCTCGATCAGCGCTCGCAGGGTGCCGTCCATCCCCAGCTCCGAGTCGGGTGGGACGGCGATCGTGAACCAGAGGTTGAAGTCGTGCGTGCGCAGGTAATTGTGCGAGACGCCCGGGTGGGCGTTGACCGCAGCCGCCGCCCGTTGCGGGTGCTCGGCGTCGACTTTGGCGGCGACCAGCATCGACTCATACCCGAGCGCCCGGGTGTCGAAGATCGGCGTGATCTCGCGGATGATGCGGCCGTCGAGCAGCCGCTGGGTGCGGGCGAGGACGTCGTCCAGCTCGAGCGCGGCCTCGGAGGCGAGCAGGGCGAAGGGCTCGGGGTCGAGCGGAAAGCTCGACTGCAGCAGGTTCATCAGCCGCTTGTCGGTCTCATCGAGCGGGATCGCGGCGCCGTCCTTGCGGCTGCGCGCCTTCGATTTGGGCAGCTTCACCGCAGCCATCCGGCGGCCTCCTTGGCGTAGTAGGTGACGATCGCGTCGGCCCCCGCGCGGCGGATCGAGGTCAGCATCTCCAGCACCGCTGCGCGCTCGTCGATCCAGCCGTTGGCCGCCGCCGCCTTCAGCATCGAGTACTCGCCGGAGACGTGGTATGCGGCAAGCGGGGCGCCGGTCTCCTCCTTGATCCGGCGGACGACGTCGAGGTAGGGCGTCGCCGGCTTGACCATCAGCATGTCGGCGCCCTCCTCGAGGTCGAGCTGGGCCTCGCGCACGGCCTCGGCGGCGTTGGCCGGGTCGAGCTGGTAGCCGCGGCGGTCGCCGAACTCCGGCGTCGACTCGGCAGCCTCGCGGAAGGGGCCGTAGAAGGCGGAGGCGTACTTGGCGCTGTAGGCGACGATCGGCACACCGGGGTGGCCCTCCTCGTCGAGCTGGTGGCGGATCGTGCCGACCCGGCCGTCCATCATGTCGCTCGGCGCCACCGCGTCGGCGCCGGCCTCGGCGTGGGAGATCGCCGTTTTGGCCAGCAGCTCGACCGTCAGGTCGTTGTCGACCTCGCCGTCGCGGACGAAGCCGCAGTGGCCGTGCGAGGTGTACTCGCAGAGGCAAACGTCGGTGATCACGGTCAGCTCGGGGTGCGCCTCCTTGAGGGCGCGAACCGCCATCTGCACGACGCCCTCGTCGTCGTAGGCGCCCGAGCCGGTCTCATCCTTGGCGGCGGGGATGCCGAACAGAAGCAGCGCGCCGATCCCCGCTGCGGCCACGTCGGTCGCCTCGGCGACCAGCTCGGAGATCGAGAAGCGCTCGATGCCGGGCATCGACTCGACCTCCTCACGGACCCCCTCGCCGGCGACCACGAAGGCGGGCTGGATCAGATGCGCGGCTGACAAGTCCGTCTCGCGGACCAATCCACGTAGGGTCTCCGAACGGCGCAGGCGGCGCAGGCGCGTACTTGGGAAGGGCATCGGGAGCGATTCTAGGGGGAGCGGGTTTGGGGGAGGATGGGGACACCCTCCCTACACGGCCGCCAGGGTTCGCACAGTAGCGTTCCCGCGATGGCGGGAGCTGCAACGGCCGGACTCGAAGCTCGAAAGCTGGTCAAGCGCTACGGCAAGCAGGAAGCTCTCAGGGGAATCGACCTCGCCGTCGAACCCGGCGAGCTGGTGGCGGTGATCGGGCCGAACGGTGCGGGGAAGACGACGCTGCTCTCGATTTTGGCGGGGATCGTCAGGCCGGATGCGGGTGAGGTGAGCTCGCCGAACGGCGATATTGGCTGGGTGCCGCAGCAGGCGGCGCTCTACCGGCGGTTGACGGTGGAGGAGAACCTGCTGCTGTTTGCGCGGCTGGAGGGGCACGAGGACCCCCGCCGCTCGGTCGAGGAGATGCTGGACTTGACCGGGCTGCGGGGGCGGCACGACGAGGTGGTGGCGCGGCTGTCCGGCGGCAACCAGCAGCGGATCAATATCGCGATCGGGCTGCTGGGGCGGCCGGCGGTCCTGCTACTTGACGAGCCGAGCGTCGGCCTCGACCCGCGCCAGCGGGCGCGGCTGTGGAGCTTCGTGCTGGCGTTGGCCGAGCGTGGGACGACCGTGATCTTCACCACCCACGACATCCAGGAGGCCGAGCGCTACGGCCGGCGGCTGCTCGTGCTTGCCGACGGCGAGGGCCTCTTCGACGGCTCCGCGGCGGCGCTGCGCGACGCCGTCCGCGGCGAGGCCCCCGAGGCCGCCGGCAGCGACTTCGAGACCGCCTTCGTCGCCTTCCTCCAGCACCGCGGCCACTGAGATGTACTGGCTGCTGCTCAAGGACCTGCAACTCCTGCGCCGCTCGCCGCTGCAGGCCTCGCTGCTGGTCGCCTACCCGGTGCTGATCGCCCTGCTCGTCGGCTTCGCGATCTCGCGCGAGCCGGGCAAGCCCTCGGTCGCCTTCCTCAACGAAGTCCCGGCGGGGGCACGGGTCGCGGCGGGCGGAACCGAGCTGCCCGCCGTCGGGGCGGAAGCGAGGATCTGCGCCAAAGTCGAGTGCGTGCCCGTCGCCAACCGCGCGGAGGCCGAAGAGGAGGTCCGTTCCGGCGACGTGTTGGCGGCGCTGATCCTGCCGGCGGATCTGGTCGACCGCCTCAACTCGCTCTCGACCTTGAACCCGCGCACGCCGGAAGTCGAGGTGATCGTCAACGAGGAGGACCCGCTCAAGGCACAGGTGGTCGACGACCGGATCGAATCGCTGCTCGCGCAGGCGAACCTGCTGGTCGCGAAACGGATCGCCACCGAAGGCGGGCGCTATCTCGGCCTGGTCGTCGACGGCGGCAGCTTCGACGTGCTCGGCACGCCGGTCGAAATCCTCGGCCTGCGGGCGGCGGCGAAGATCCTGCAGGAGCTGCGGCCGGCTGTGCCACCGGCCGAACGGGCGGCGCTCGACCGCGTGATCCGCTTCGCAACGCTGGCCCGCGACAACCTCGACGTCGCCTCGCCGCTGATCGACCGGCTGGCGCAGCCGATCGTCGTCGACAAGCGCTCGGTCAGCGCGCCGACGCCACCGCTGGAAGTGTTCGCGATCGTCGCCGCGGCGACGCTGACGCTGACCTTTGTCGTCCTGCTCCTGGTCGCCGGCTCGCTGGCGTTGGAGCGTGAGGAGAACACCTTCTCGCGGCTGACCCGGGGACTGGTCTCGCGCTCTGCCCTGCTGGCCGAGAAGGTCGGGCTGGGGATCGCCGCCGGCCTGGCTGTGACGCTGCTGATGCTGGCCGGCCTTCAGATCTTCGTCTCGCTCGATTGGGGTCGCTTCGGCCTCTGGCTGGCCGCGATCTTGTTCGGCGGCGCGGCGCTGGCGGCGGCAGGGGCGGCGCTCGGCGCTACCGCCCGCGACGTGCGGGCGGTCTCACTGCTCGCCTTCATGGTCTCGCTGCCGATCGCCCTGCTCTCGCTGGTCCCCTCTGGGACCGTCGGGCAAACGCTGTACGACGCGATCCGGATCGTCACCGCGCTCTTCCCCTTCAAGCCGGCGCTGCAGGCGATGACCGCGGCGCTCGACCCCGGGCACGACATCGGCGGCCCGCTGGCGCACCTGGCGATCCTGGCCGCGGCCTACGGCCTGCTCGCCCGCTTCGCTCTGCGCCGCTTCGCGGCAACCTGATCTTCCTGGCGCCTTGTTCACGAATAACGTGAACAAGGCGCCACACTCACCAGGGGCGGGTAGGGTCAGCGCACCATGAAGGTGCTCTTCATCGGAGACGTCGTCGGCGGGCCGGGGCGGCGCGGGCTGAAGGCGGCGATGCCGGCGCTGCGCGAGCGCCACCGTCCCGACCTGGTGGTGGTCAACGGCGAGAACTCGGCCGGCGGGGTCGGGATCACCGAGAAGACGGCGGGCGCCCTTTTCGAGCTCGGCGCCGACGTGCTTACCACCGGCAATCACGTCTACCGCCACCGCGAGGCCTATGGCTTCCTCGACAGCGCCGAGCGCGTCGTGCGGCCGGCCAACTATCCACACGCCAATCCGGGGCGCGGCCATGTCGTGGTCGAGGCAGGCGGGATGCGGGTTGGGGTGGTCAACCTCAGCGGCGCCGTCGGGTTGCAGGTCGCACGCTCGCCCTTCCACGAGGTCGACGCGATCCTCGAGCGGATCGAGGCCGACGCCGTGCTCGTCGACTTCCACGCCGAAGTAAGCAGCGAGAAGGTGGCGATGGGCTGGCATCTCGACGGTCGCGTCGCCGCCGTGCTCGGGACCCATACCCACGTTCCCACGGCCGACGGCCGGGTCCTGCCCGGAGGGACCGCCTTCGTCTCCGACGTCGGCATGACCGGCGCGCGGACGAGCGTCCTCGGGGTCAAGCCCGAGCAGGCGCTGGCGGCGCTGATCACGCAGATGCCGGTCCGCTTTGAAACGGCCGAGGACGACATCTGGGTGATGGGGGCGGCGGTCGAGGTCAACGAGCGCGGGCTCGCCGACTCGATCGAGCGGGTGATGCTCCCGGTGCCCTAGAGCTGGGTCGCGATAAGGCTGGCGAAGACGACCACAAGGGTGACGATCACCCCGGCGCCGAGCTGGAGCATCGTGCGGTGGATCGTCTTGTGCAGATCGTCGATTCGCCCTTCGACACGTTCGAAACGACGGTTCGTTTCCTCTCGCAAAGCGCGTATATCCTCGTGCAGGAGACGGAGGGTCTCGTTGACGCGCCCGAATTCCTCATTGACGCGGTTGAACCCGTCGTCCAGGCGAGCGTCGGTCCAGCTCTCTCTCACGGCGTCCATTCTTGCAGCCTAAAAGTCTCGGACATACGGGTGGCGCGCACAATGCAAATTCTTCTTGCTCAGAAGGTGTCGGAAGACTCACGGGTGGGTCTACCGCCACAGGTCATGGCGACCAGCAGCAAGGGGAAGAACCAGACGATGTAGAGGTAGAACCAATGCTGGGCGGTCAGCTGTAGGCCGATCAGGAGCGCCGCTCCCAGCGCGGCCACCTGGGTCAGCGTCTTGTACCTCGGGTGGAAGGCGAAGGAGATCGACATCGCGCCGACGGCGGCGAGGATTGCGATGCGGAGGGGTTCGAGGCCGGCGACCTGTCCCCAGATGCTGAACGGGGAGTCGCGGTCGGCCTGGTAGGCGATCGTGCGGTCGTAGAAGGCGTGGAGGCCGGGGTCTATGGCGGGCCAGAGCATCAGCAGCGCAACCGTGGCCCCAAGCACCAGAGCGAACCGCGTGGCTGAGAGGAGTGGCGGGGTGGGGGGTTTCCCGCCGCCCGAAGGCTGCGGAGGGCAAGGCCCCATCCCTCCCCGCGATTCCGTCCCTTCGCCCGGAGCAGCGCGTAGGGCAAGGGAGGCCCCCCACCCCGCCACTCCTCCCGGACGGTAGGTCGCGAGCATTGGAACTAGGAGCAGAGGAGCGAACTTGGTCAGCGTCGCCAGGGCAGCGAAGACGCCCCGCCGGGCCGGGTGAGCGAGGGCGAGCAGCGTCGCAACGAGGAGGGCGGCGACGAGCGTGTCGTTGGAGTTCGACTCGAGGGCGTAGGCGGTGTAGGGGTAGGCGGCCCAGGCGAAGGCGAGCGTGGCGGCCAGCTTGCGGCCAGCGGGGCCGGGACGGACGCGGAGGCCGAGCCAGATCAAGAGAGCAAAGGTGGCGAGGTCGAAGACGACCGCGGCGGCGTGGGCGGCGGGGAGGTCGTCCCATTTGCCGTGAAGGGGCCAGATCGCCTCGAAGGGGACGTAGGCGAGGTAGTTGGCGGGGCCGTAGGTGTCGCCCTGGGCGACCTCGGCCGGGAAGTTGTCGTAGACGGACTCCCCGTGCGAGACCCGGTCGGCGCCGACCACGCTCGCGTAGCCGACGTCGATCGCGCCCGAATCGGCCACGTTCAAGCCCACCCGCACGCCGATCAGGAAGAGGGCGGCGACCAGCAGCCAGGTCGCCGGCCAGATGGGCCTGATCCCCTCCCCCCTCCCGCGCAACCCGATCCACAGCGCGCGCCCCAGCAGGTAGAGCAGCACCGGGTAGACGAGTGGCACCGAGACGCCGATTTGGGCCCGGTTGAAGAAGTAGTGCGAGACGCCGAAGCCGAGCAGCACCAGCAGGTCGAGCGTCGCGATCCGCCAGGGGCGGCGCCAGTCGATCAGCCCGACCAGGAACAGGGCGCACAGCGGCAGGAACACGTAGGGCGCGTTGAGCTTGTGCCCGAACGCGCCCGAGTAACCGCGCGCCATCTTCCACGCCACCTGGTATCCCGTCCACGACTCGGTCACCTCGCCGCTTTCGGGGTCGACGAGGGCCAGCGCCACCTCCTCGCCGGCGGCGAAGTAGCCGACCTCCCAGTGGCCGTCGACCATCGCCGCGACGTGCGTCAACGCCCCGTTCTGCCGCCGCTCTTTGGCCACGTTCGCGTCGCGGTCGGCGGCGCTGACGGCCTGCTGTTCGCTCACCCCGGCCGCCTTCGCCGCGGCGGCGCTCAACAGGAGGAGCGCGAGCGCGAGCGCGAAGACGAGCCTCACGGGCTCAATCCGAAGTGCTCCAGCACGGCGGGTGTCACGTCGCGCAGCGCCCACTGCTCGCGGGAGTCGGCGGCGGCGGGGCCGCAGCCGACGAAGAGCAGCGGGCCGAGGGAATCACCGGCATGGAGGGCGCCGTGGCTGCCGCCGCCGGCGTGGCTGACCCCACCCCAGTCGACCGCCTCGTAGCCAGGCGCCAGGGAGACGACGAAGTCGCCGGCGTTCGGCGCCGTCAGGGCGGCGTGGACGCGGGCGAGCGGGTCGGGGTAGTCGTCGCTGCTCAGGCGGCCGCCGTCGACGGTTGCCGCGAGAGCGTCGAGGTCACCGGCGAGCTGCCAACGATCGCCGCGAAGGTCGGCGGCTTCGCCGCCACGCCCGCTCGGGGCGTCGCCGGCTCGACTCGGGCGGAAGCGCAGGCGCCGCCCGCGCCGCTCGACTGCCGCCCAGGTACCCTCGGCCGGGGCGCCGGGATCGTGCCGCACGATCGTCCTGCCGCCGGCATCCTCGAGCGAGCAGACCAGGTCGATGCCTTCGGTCTCCGTCAAGCGACGCCCCACCTCGGCGGCCTGCGGGCGCGGGCCGTCCCCCGGCAACAGGTAGACGTGCGCGGCACGACCGGTGGGGCTGACGGCCAGCTGAGCTTCGCCGGGGCGGTCGTCAGAAGGCGCGAGCACGTCCCACTCGCGCGCGAGTAGCTCGGCCAGCGGCAGGCCACGGTTGACCGGCGTCTGGGCGTGATCGGCGACGAGGACCACGGCGTGCGAGTCGAGGAACTCGTCGATGTCGCCCACCGCCTCGACCAGCTTGGCGAAGCAATGGTCCGCCTTGGCGATCGACTCGACGCTCGCCTCGGGGCCAAAGCGGTGAGAGTAGTTGTCGTTGTCGGGCAGCGAGAGAAGGAGAAAGTCATAGCCATCGGCGCGGGCCAGCTCGGCCGCACAGCAGGCCGAGTAGCCGTCGCGGCTGCCGGGGATCGAGGTCGACTTGCAGGGCACCCGGCGACTGGCGTAGAGGTCGCCGTAGAAGAGCTCGGCCGGGCCCCAGGTGTGGTGGCGGAACTTCAGTCGCGTCGTCTCCACCGCGCGCCGCAGCAGCCCATCGAGTGAGACCTGGTGGCGGTGGCGGCCGCGGTAGATCAGGAACGGCGTGCAGGCGGTGCGGACGCCGGCGTCGTCGAGCCGCTCGAACAGCGTCTCGACGCCCGGGTTGAGGTGGGCGAGGTTCATGTTGTAGACGAGGTCGTAGAGCGCGCGGAAGACCCCGACCGTGCGGGTCGCGTCGAGCGAGGAGCCGTACTCGACGTAGCGGTGCTCAAGCCGGTGATACCAATTCATGCCGCTGATCCAGTGGCGGTCCGCGGCGCCGCCGGTGACCATCTCGGCGCAGGCGACCGGCGTCACCGAGGGAAAGCTGGAGACGCAGTCCGGGACCAACACGCCCCGCTCGAGCAGGGCCGCAAAGGTCGGTGCGCGGCCCTCCGCCACTGCCCGCTCGAGCATGTCGGTGCGCAGCGAGTCGACGTAGGTGAGGACGAGCTTCTTCGCCATCGCCCCGGGATGATGAAGGCCGCTGGCGGCGGGCTAACGGAGGACGCGCAGGCCGGCGTGCTTGCGCTGGGCGCGACGGTGGCGGGCGATTCCCAGCCAAACGAGCGCGACCAAGGCGATCAGGGTGAGGACCGGCAGCAGCAGGGCGGCGGCGATGACGATCAGCGCCGCCAGCGAGACCAGGAAGCCGATCGCGCCGCCGCCGCCCCCCTCTTTCCCCTGACGCCGCCCGGCACCCCCGACGACGTCGCTGACGACGATGCAGCCGATGGCGGCGCCGAGCAGGCAGAAGATCGCGCCGAGCAGGTTGCTGAGGTCGGCGGCGCCGGCGAGCAGGAAGCCGACGACCAGGCCGATCACAGCGGCAAGCAGAGTCATCCGCCCACGAGCCGAACCGCGCGTGCCGGTGGTGCCGGCCAGCATCCCGATCGCGATGCCGATGCCGAGCTCGAGGCCGGTTCCTTCGAGGAAGCTCACGGCGAAAACCTACACTTCACGGATGGCCGAGACGCCCCACCGGCGGCGTGCCCACACTCGCACCCGCGACCTCGAGCGCTACGCCGGCCTGTTCGCCGAGCGCACGAGCGTGATGCGCTCCTCGGCGATGCGCGACCTGATGGCGATCACGGCGCGGCCGGAGGTGATCTCGCTGGCCGGCGGGCTGCCGGACACCTCGACCTTCCCCGCCGGCACCTTCGCCGCGCAGATGACCAAGATCGCCCAGGAGTCGACGGCCGAGGCGCTCCAGTACGGGCCGACCGAGGGCTTCGCCGAGACGGTCGACTGCATAGTCGAGGTGATGGGGGCCGAGGGGATGCTGCCCGACCCCGACGACGTGATTGTCACCACCGGCGGCCAGCAGGCAATCGACCTGATCTGCAAGACGCTGGTCGACCCCGGCGACGTCGTCGTCTGCGAGGCGCCGACCTACCCCGGCGCGGTGCCGGTCTTCTGCAGCTACCAGGCGGAGGTCGTGCAGATCGAGTGCGACGACGATGGGATGAAGGTCGACGAGCTGGAGGAGACGCTCGCGCGGCTTGACCGCGAAGGCAGGCGGCCGAAATTTGTTTACTCGGTGCCGACCTTCCAGAACCCGGCCGGGGTCACACTCTCGCTCGAACGGCGGCTGCGCCTGGTCGAGCTGGCGCGGCAACGCGAGCTGCTCGTCGTCGAGGACAACCCCTACGGCCTGCTGCGCTTCGCCGGTGAGCCACTGCCGCCGCTCTACCAGCTCGACGGCGGTGACTTCGTCCTCTACATCGGCACCCTCTCGAAGATCCTCTCGCCGGGGATTCGCCTCGGGTGGGCGGTGGCGCCGCCGCCGGTGATGGAGAAGATCGTGCTCGGCAAGCAGGCCGCCGACCTCTGCACCTCGACCCTGACCCAGCACTTCGTGCGCGAATATTTCGCCGAAGGACGCTGGCGGGAGTACGTCGAGAGCTTGATCGAGATCTACCGCGGCCGCCGCGACACGATGGTCGAGGCGCTGCGCAGCCACTTTCCCGCCGCGGCTACCTGGACCGAGCCGCAGGGGGGCCTCTTCATCTGGGCGACCCTGCCTGAGTACATCGACACCGGCGACCTGCTGGCCAAGGCGCTGCGCGAAAACGTCGCCTTCGTCCCCGGCCAAGCCGCCTACGCCGACGAGAGCCGTGGCCGCGCCTCGATGCGGCTCAACTTCTCCGGGGTCGGCGACGAGGAGATCCGCGAGGGCGTGCGCCGCATCGGCAAAGCGGTCGCCGAGCAGGTCGAGCTGTACGGGGCACTCACCGGCGAGCACGAGGTTGGGGCAGCACCGGCGGAGGCCGACGAGCCGGGCCGGGCCGACGTCCTTCCCTTCCGCAAGGAGAGCAGCGGGTGAAGGTCGCGGTGTTGAAGGGCGGCCGCTCGCTCGAGCGCGGCGTCTCGCTGCGCTCCGCCGCCCGGGTCGAGGACGCGCTGGAGCGGCTCGGGCATGAAGCGGTCCCGGTCGACGTCGGCGGCGACCTGGTCAAGCGCCTGCTGGCCGAGCAGCCCGAGGTCGCCTTCGTCGCGATGCACGGCGTCGGCGGCGAGGACGGGACCGTGCAGGAGCTGCTCGAGATCCTCGGCATCCCCTTCACCGGCCCCGGGGTGGCCGCCTGCGGCCGCTGCGTCGACAAGGTGCTCGCCAAGCACGAGCTGCGGGGTGCCGGCGTCGCGACGCCCGATTGGTTCGCCTTCAACGAGACCGCCTTTCGCGAGCTGGGCGCCGCCGACGCGCTGAGCGGACTCGAGCAGCGGCTTGGCTTCCCGCTGGTGGTCAAGCCGAGCCGCGGCGGCTCGGCGCTCGGCGTCAAGTTCGCCGCCAGCTGGTTCGAGGTCCCCGAGGCCCTGGTCTCGGCTTTCAGCTATGACGAGCGGGTGTTGCTCGAGCGCTTCGCCGAGGGCCGCGAGCTGGCTGTCAGCGTGCTCGGGGGTGAGGCGCTGCCGATCGTCGAGGCGATTCCCGGCGATGGCGATCGCTACGACTTCGAGGCCCGCTACGAGATCGGCCGTACCGAGTTCGCCTGCCCGGCCGAGTTGGAGGACACCGAGACGGCGGCGGTGAGGGGGGCGGCGCTGGCGGCCTACGAGGCGCTCGGTTGTTCGGGCTTTTCCCGCGTCGACCTGATCCTCACCGCCGATGGCCCGCAGGTGCTGGAGGTCAACCCGATCCCCGGCCTGACCGACACCAGCCTGCTCCCCCAGGCCGCCGAGGCGGCGGGGATGTCGTTCGAGCAGCTGGTCGAGCGGATCCTCGAGTTGGCGCTGGCGCCGGCTGCTGCCTAAGAGTCGCCCTGGGCGAAGTCCTCGGGCGAGACCTCGTCGAGGAACTCCTTGAACTTGTCGACGACCTCCTCGGTGTCCTCGACTTCATGCTCGAACTCGATCGCCGACTCCTCGATCACCTCCTCGGCCGCGAAGATCGGTGCCGAAACGCGCACGGCGAGAGCCAGCGCGTCGGAAGGGCGCGAGTCGATCTCCAGCTCGGAGCCGTCGATCGAGACCGTGATCGAGGCGTAGAAGGTGTTGTCGCGCAGCTCGGTGACGGCGACCCGCTCGCATTTGGCGTCCAGCTGCTCGAGCACGTCAGAGAGCAGGTCGTGGGTCATCGGCCGCGGCGTCGATGCGCCCTGAAGCTTCATCAGGATCGCCGCCGCCTCCGGGTGGCCGATCCAGATCGGCAGGAAGCGGTTTCCCTCGACAGTCTTCAGCAAAACGATCGGCTGCTTGCCGACCATGTCGAAGCTGACGCCGTAGATCTGCATCTGCTGCAAGTGGGCGATCCTGGATTCGAACCAGGGACCTCGTCCTTATCAGAGACGCGCTCTAACCAACTGAGCTAATCGCCCGAGCTGTGGCGATGATAGCGGTGGGTTCGCGAGCAAATCGCGGTCCCGGCCGCCATCTCGGCACGCTCGGCGGCCTCAGCCGCGGTGGCGGGCGAGGCGGTGGGCGAGAGCGCGCGCCTCGTCGAGGTCAGCGAGGCGGATCTCGACGGCGATCTCCTCCCCCTTCGGCCGCACCTTGACCTCGTGGCCGAGCGCCGACTCCAGGCGGTCGGCGGCATCGCGCAGCGCCGCGGATTCCTCAACTCCAAGCCGTTTCGCCGCGTTGCGCGCCTTTGGCTGGCCAGCCAGCTTAACCCTGTTCTCGGTCTCTCGCACCGACCAACCGCCCTTTGCCGCGTCGCGGGCGAGGCGACGGCGGACGTCGTTGCCGGAAGCAGCAAGCAGGGCGCGGCCGTGGCCCCCGCTGAGCTCGCCCGACTCGAGCAGGTCGAGCGCCTCGTCGGGCAGGTCGAGCAGGCGGATCAGGTTCGAGACCGCCGGGCGGCTGCGGCCGAGGCGGCGCGCCAGCTCCTCTTTGGAGAGACCGAGGTCGTCGACCAGGGCGGCGCAGGCGCGGGCCTCCTCGACCGGGTTGAGGTCCTCGCGGACCATGTTCTCGATCAGGGCCACCTGCAACCGCTCGGCCTGCTCGGGGTCGCGGACGATCGCCGGCACCTTCTTCAGGCCGGCCTTCTGAGCCGCCCGCCAGCGCCGCTCGCCGGCGATCAGCTCGTAACCACCGTCGTGCAGCGGACGGACCAGCAACGGCTGCACCACGCCCGACTCTTCGATCGAGGCGGCAAGCCCCGCCAGCGCCTCGGGGTCAAAACGCGTCCGCGGCTGCTCGGGGTTGGGCCGGATCGCCTCGACGGCCAGCTCGAGCAGCTCGCCGAGGCTCTCGCCACTCGCGGCCTCCGGCAGGATCGCCGCCAGCCCGCTGCCGAGCCCGCGCCTCGCACCGCCGCGCTTGGCCGCGCTAGCCACGCTCGGTCAGCTCCAGGGCAAGCGCGCGATAGGCATCGGAGCCGCGCGAGACGGGTGCATGCTCGGTCACCGGCAGGCCGTAGCTGGGGGCCTCGGCGACCCTGACGCTGCGTGGAATGACGGTGGCGAAGACCATTTCGGGGAAATGCTCGCGCAGTTCCCGCTCGACATCTTGGGCGAGGCGGGTGCGCTCGTCGTGCATGGTGATCAACAGGCCCGACACGTTCAACGCCGGGTTCAGCTCACGACGGATCATGCCCAGCGTCTCGAGGAACTGCACCAGCCCCTCGAGCGCCAGGTACTCCGCCTGAACCGGCACGATTACCCGATCGGCGGCGACCAGCGCGTTGACGCTGACGGGACCCAGTGAGGGGGGACAGTCGAGCATCGTGAAGGCGAAGCGCTCGCGCACGGGCCCAAGGCGCTCGCGCAGCCGCGTCTCGGACCCTTCGAGGCGCGGCAGCTCGACCGCGGCGCCGGCCAAGTCGGCGGCCGCTGGCACCAGCCAGAGGTTGTCCGGCCCGGCCGGCCGCGCCGCTTCGGCAACCGAAACCTCCCCGATCAGGCAGTCGTAAGACGACGGATGCATGTCCCGCTCGCCACCCATGGCCACCGTCGCATTGCACTGCGGATCCAAGTCGACGAGCAGCGTCTGGGAGCCAGCCGCCGCCACGCAAGCCGCCAAGTTGACCGCGGTAGTCGTCTTCCCGACTCCGCCCTTCTGGTTAGCGACCGCGTAGACCAAGCCCATGCAGCCCGCAGCCTAGTGAGGGTTGGACGGGGGACCCTCACCCGATCCAACCTCAACCACGTGGCCGCTTCTTCGCCATGCCAGCCCGACGGGGCAGATCAGGTGGGGTAGGGCCAACCTTTCGCAAGACGTGCAGGTGGCGGTACTTGCTACCCGCCTTCGAGCCGACGTCGAGGATCTGTTCCGAGCGCATCCCGAGCTGGTCTGCAGCCCGCTCCAGTTGTGCCTCCTCCTCGGCATCCCGTTTTCCCTTCCAGGCAACCAGGGTGCCGTACTCGCGGAGCAGGGGCGAGGCGAGCTCGGCGAGAGTCGAGAGGCGGCCGACGGCTCTCGCCGTGACGGCGTCGTAGGACTCACGGCGGTCGCCCGCGGCCACGTCCTCGGAGCGAGCGTTGACGACGGTCGCGTTCGGGATCCCGGCGGCCTCGATCGCCCGCCGGATGAAGTCGCACTTGCGGCCCACCGACTCGATCAGGTCGACGCTCGAATCGGGCAGGGCGACCGCCAACACAAGCCCCGGAAACCCCGCTCCAGAGCCGATATCGGCGATGCGTGGCGCCTCGCGCAGATCCTCGACCTCGAGTCCCGTGAGGCTGTCCTCGACGTGAACCCGCCAAGCCCGATCCAACTCGGTGACCGAACTAACCGACGCCCTCTCATCCCTAAGCAGCTCAAGCACCGCCGTGATCGCCGCCCGCTGCTTCGCGCTAAGGGCCTTACTCACTGACCAAGGGGGCGACGATCACGCAGCGGCGTGGCTCGTCGCCTTCGCTGAAGGTCTCGATCCCCGGCCGATCCTTGAGGTGCTCGTGGACGACGCGCCGTTCCTGCGCGCTCATCGGGTCCATCTCAACGCTGGCGTTGTGGTCCAGCGCCTGCTCCGCCGCCCGGTCCGCCCGGGCCGTCAGCACCTCCCGCCGCCGCTCCCGGTAGCCCGCCGCGTCAAGCACCACCCGCTTGCGATCGCGCATCCCGCGGAAAGCCGCCTGATAGCAGAGCAGTTGCACCGCGTCGATCGTCTGCCCGCGTTTGCCGATCAGCAGCCCGTAGTCGTCGTCCCCCACGACCTCGGCCTCGATCCGCTCCTCGCCCTCGCGGATCTCGACCTCCCCGTCCAGGTCAAGCCCATCCAGCACAGCCTCCACCATCTCCCGAACCCGCTCCGCGGGGCTATCCGGCCAATCGCTCACGCTCGCACCCTATCCAGCCGGGGTTGCAAGGGGCGACTCAAAGCCGCCGACACATGGGGGCGGCCCTACCGCCGCCGCTTCTTCTTTTTCGGCGGTTTAGGGGGCGGCTTGGCCGCTGCGACTTCTTCGGGCGTGGCCACCTGCGGCGGTGGAATCAGGCGCTGGATCGCGTACTGCTGGCCGATCGTCCAGAAGTTGGTCGTGATCCAGTAGAGGACAAGGCCGGCGGGGAAGGTGATCACGAAGGGAACGAAAATGAAGGGCAGCACGAACATCATCATCCGCTGGCTTTTGTCGGCCGTGACCGACATCACCATGCCGGAGATCAGCTGCGTGCCGACGTAGAGGATCAGCAGCGCGATCAGTTCGCCCCCGACCGCCTTGGCGGTCAGGTCGTTGATGAAGAGGAACGATGCTTCGCTGCCGCAATGACCGGCTTCACAGCCGATGTCGGCAGGCAGCTCGTGACGGAGGACGTAGAAGAGGGTGATGAAGACCGGCAGCTGCGCCAGCAGGGGGATGCAGGAGGCAAAGGGATTGACTTTGTTCTCTTTGTAGAACGCCATCATCTCCTGCTGCATCCGCTGTTTGTCGTTTTTGTACTTCGCCTGAATTTCTTTGATCCGTGGCTGCAGCGCCTGCAACGCCCGCATCCCTTTCAGCGATTTGTAGGTGAGGGGGATGAGCAGGGCGCGGGTCACGACCGTCAGGGCGATGATCGACATCCCCCAGCTGAGGCCGGCGTTGTCGTGGAAGAACTGCAGGACCGAGTTGGCGACGTCGATCAGCGGCTGCAGGATGTTGGCCGCGATCACGGGTGGGCCTCGCGGTGGCGGTGGTACTCGGACGGGTCAACCGGGCCCACGCGGAGCGTGAAGCGCTCCGGGACAGGATCGAAGCCGCCGTGGCTGAAGGGGTTGCAACGCAGCAGGCGCCAGCTAGCGAGCAGGAGGCCGCGGGGGGCGCCGAAGCGGCGGATCGACTGCACCGCGTAAGCGGAGCAGGTCGGCTCGTAGCGGCAGCGGCGCGGCAGGGACGGGGAGACCCAGCGTTGATAGGCGGCGAGGGGCGCCAAGAGAACGCGTTTCACGTGGAACGCCCTCCGGCGGGGCTTTGGCTCAGCGCCTCTTCAAGGCTGGCCTGAACGCCAGCGAGGCCATCGCGCTCTATCAGCGAGCCGATCTCGGCTCGCGCGACGACGACGAAGTCGTGGCTCGCCGGAAGGCGGTCGGCGAGTGCCCAGAAGGCCTCGCGCAGAGCCCGTTTGACCCGGTTGCGATCGACGGCGCCGCCGACCTTGCGGCTCACCGAGACGCCGAGCCGGACCTCGCGATCCTCCTCCTCCGCGCGCGGAAAGCTGTACAGCACGAGGTAGCGCGTGGCCTGTGAAGAGCCATCGCGGTAGACGCGGTCGAACTCGCCGCTGCGCGAGAGGCGGCGTCGCTTCGCCATCTCTAGGGAGTGAGGCGCTTCCGGCCTTTGCGGCGTCGGCGCTTCAGGATCGCCCGCCCGCCGCGGGTTCGCATCCTGGCGCGAAACCCGTGGGTCTTGGCCCGCTTTCGCTTCTTCGGCTGGTAGGTGCGCTTCATCGAGCGTCGCAGTATACGGACGGGCGAGCGCTGTGGCCGGTCGACGCTCGGCGGGCTGCGAATCTTTCTTGCGGGATTTGCGGCAGCCCGGAAATCGGGTTGGGTGGCCGCCGCTATGGTCGCTGGCCGGTGCCCGACGACCCTTCCGGAAAGAGCCTCGACGCCCTCTGGGCAGATGCGCAGGGGCGACTGAGGTCGGCGGTGCCGGCATCGACCTTCGAGATCTGGCTGAAGCCGTTGAAGGTGGTCGGCGCGCAGGGTGCCACCCTCTACCTGGCCGCTCCAGAGGGCGTTCGCACCTGGGTGGAGCGCCGCTACTCGGCACTCCTGCGCGAAGCCCTGGAGGTAGCGGGGGGGGCGGCCATGGAGGTCGCGCTTGTCGCCGAAGGAGAGGCTCCGGGCGGCGTCGGCGGGGACCGCGCCACAGGGGTGGACCTCAACCCGAACTACAGCTTCGGGCGCTTCGTCATCGGCGAGGGCAACCGGGCCGCGCACGCAGCGGCGCTGGCCGTCGCCGAGACTCCGTCGGAGGCCTACAACCCCCTCTTCCTGCACGGGCCGCCGGGGCTGGGCAAGACCCACCTGCTAGGCGCGATCGCCAACTACCTTGGCGACAACGCCCCCAGCCTCAACGTCCGCTACACGACCGCCGAGTCCTTTACCAACGAGTTCGTCGCGGCGCTGCGCTCGAGCGGGGCCGAGGCCTTCAAGAGCCGCTACCGCGATCTCGACGTGCTGTTGGTCGACGACGTCCAGTTCCTGCAGGGCAAGCAGCACACCGAGGAGGAGTTTTTCCACACCTTCAACGCGCTGTATGAGGGCGGCAGCCAACTCGTTCTCTCCGCCGATCGGCTCCCCAGTGAACTCTCGACCCTGGCCTCGCGCCTGCGTGACCGCTTCGAGTGGGGCTTGACCGTGCCCGTCGACCTGCCCGACCTGCCGACCCGCGTGGCGGTACTTCAGCGGCTCGCGCGCGAGGCCGGCCTCGACCCCGCCGACCGCGAGGCACTTTCCGAGCTGGCCCGGCGGATGGACGCCAACCTGCGCCGCCTGCACGGGGCCTTCACCAAAGCGATCGCGCACGCCTCTTTAAACGCAAAGCCGCTCAGCGCCGAGCTGGTCGCCGAGCTGATCCCCGGGGTCGAGCAGCCCGCCCAGCCGACAACCGTCGAAGAGATCCAGGAGCGCGTCTCCACCGCCTTCGGCATCTCTCGTGCCGAGCTCGTCGGCACGAGCCGGGCGGCTACGCCACTGCGCGCTCGCCAGGTCGCGATCCTCCTCACCCGCGAGGCGACGGACCTCTCACTTCCCCAAATCGGCCGGCTCTACGGCGGCCGCGACCACTCGACCGTGCTCAACGCGCTGCGGCGCGCCGAGGCGGCCCTCGTCGCCGATCCCGACCTCGCTGCCCGCGTCACCTCGCTGCGGAGCGCAATCCACAATCCGCCGACGGGGTCGCGCTGACAGCCGGGCGCGCTGTAAGAATCAATGCCTTCCCACAGCCCCTTCCACAAGCCGAATCCCGCTGGTCAGGCCAAATCGGCATGACCTCGGTTGTTTCCACACCTGCTAATTCAACTCAAAAGGGAATCAGTCATTTGAAGCTGACCAGTAAACGCGAGGACCTCGTCACCAAGCTCTCGGTTATCTCACGAGCGGTTTCAACGAGGGCCGCGACCCAGGCACTCTCCGGCATCCTGCTGAGCGCCGGGGAGGACGGGGTGACGCTGGCCGCCACCGATGGCGAGATGGGCCTGCGGACCGCGCTCGACGCGGAGGTGGGCGCGCCCGGCTCCGTCCTCCTTCCCGGGCGCCTCCTTTCTGAGCTCGCCCGCTCGCTCGGCGAGCCGGAGGTGGGAATCGAGCTGCGCGAGGCCGAGCGCGACGTTGAGATTCGCAGCGGCGGCTCCAGCTTTCACCTGCGGGTGTTGCCGGCCGAGGACTTCCCCACCCTCCCCGAGGAGGGTGAGCAGCCGCTGAAGATTCCGGCAGCAGCCCTGGCGGAGACGACCGAGCTGGTCGCCCGCGCCGCCTCGCGGGACGACATGCGGCCGGTCCTCACCGGCGTCCTCGTCTCCGCGGCGGGCGAGGAGATGACGATGGTCGCCACCGACTCCTACCGCCTGGCGGTGAAGCGGACCGAGCTGCAGAGCGCGATCGGCGGCGAGATCGAGGCCAACATCCCCGCCCGCGCCCTGCGCGAGCTGGGCCGTTTGGTCGCCGGCGGCGAGGCGGAGGAGGTCGCGGTCAGCCTGTTGCCCAACCAGGCAGTGTTCAAGGCAGGGGGCGTTCTCCTCAACACGAGGCTGATCGACGGCCAGTTCCCCAACTTTCGACAGCTCCTGCCGGAGTCCTACGAGCACGACGTACGGCTGCCGCGCCCCGAACTGCTCGACGTCGTCCGCCGGGTCAGCCAGCTCGCACAGCGCAACGCGCCGCTGCGACTCTCCTTCACCCAGGGGCAACTCACGGTCTCCGCCTCGACGCCCGACGTCGGCGACGCGGAAGAGGCGATGCCAGCGGCTTTCGACGGAGAGGAGCTCGAGATCGGCTTCAACCCCGAGTTCCTGCGCGACGGCATCGAAAGCGTCGAGGGCGACGAGGTGCTGCTGCGGCTGATCTCGCCTTTGCGCCCAGGCCTGCTGCAGCCGGTCGACAGCGAGGACTTCCGCTACCTCGTGATGCCGATCCGCCTCAACGTCTGAGGGCCGGTCCACGGTGCTCGTCACCGCCGTCGAAGCGAGGCCGCTACGAAGCCTCGACGGCGCCCGGGTCGAGCTCGGCTCTGGAATCGTCAGCCTGGTTGGGCCGAACGGCGCCGGCAAGACCAACCTGCTCGAGGCGCTCTATTTTGCCCTCACCGGCCGCTCCTTCCGCACCTCGGACCGGCGCGAGCTGATCCCCTTCGGCGCCGCCTACGCCCGCGCCGAGGCGACGGTCCGCGACGGCGACGGCATCGAGCGCCGCTTGCTGGCTTCGGTCAGCCGCGAGGACGGCCGCCGCCATCTACTCGACGGCGCCGCGGCGGAGCCGGCGACGCTGGCGCGGATGCGGCCGCCGGTCGCGGTCTTCTCTCCCGACCGCCTGGCGCTGATCAAGGGCCCGCCCGCCGAGCGCCGCGCCCACCTCGACCGCTACCTGGCCGCCCGCTGGCCGTCGCGGGCCGAGTTGCGGCGCCGCTATGGGCAGGCGCTTGCTCAACGCAACGCCCTGCTCGGCCGGGCAGGGGCCGGGCAGCCCGGCGACCTCGATGTCTGGGACGCGGCCTTGGCCGAAGCCGCCGCGCCGTTGGTTGCCGCCCGCGCCGAGGCTGTAAACGAGTTGTCTGCACCCTTCGCGAGTGCCGCGGATGAGCTCGGCCTGGAGGGAAGCGCGTCGCTCGGGTACGCGCCACGCGCCGCCGGCGGTGTTGAGGAGATTCGGCTCGGCCTGGCACAGCGGCGGGATGCGGACCTCCGTCTCGGCCGCAGCTCCTGGGGGCCGCACCTGGACGAGCTCAAGGTCGAGCTCGACGGCCGCGCCCTGCGCCGCTACGGCTCCCAGGGCCAGCAGCGCAGCGCCCTCCTGGCGCTGATCTTCGCCGAGCGCGACACCCTCCTCGCCGCCCGCCGCACGACGCCGCTGCTGCTGCTCGATGACGTGATGAGCGAGCTCGACCCCAGCCGCCGCAACCGCTTGGTCGGCCGTCTGGCCGTCGCCGGCCAGACGTTGATTACCGCCGCCGACGAGGAGTCCGTCCCGCCTGCAGCGCGCGAGCAGCTGGTGCGGCTGCCACTGCCGGCTGAGCAGGCGGCCGCAGCGTGAGCAGGCGGCCCGCTCCCCGACCCGCCGCCTCCGGCTTGCGCGCGGCGCTGGAGCGTGCAGCACCCAAGACGCGGCTGGCGGCGGCGCAGGCCGCCTGGGCCGAGGTCGTCGGCGAGCGCATCGCCGCCGCCGCACAACCGGTGTCCGAGCGCGACGGCGCTATCCAGATCGAGTGCTCGGACCCGGTCTGGGCGGAGGAGCTCGACCTGATGCAGGAGCAGCTGCTCGAGCGCCTTCGGGACCACCTGGGAGAGCAGGCGCCGGCGGCTTTGCGGTTCCGCGCCAAAGGCGTTGGTGATCCGTGACATTTCCTTGCGTTTTGCAGGGATTTTTACCCTCCTTCACCGTTTGTCGAGCAGCCCGAACTGGTATCCTTATGTCAACTTGCGTTGCACCCCGGCCCAGGCGGCGCCGCCGCCGAGGGGACCGGGGTTTTTTCTGAGATCCGGAAGGGACTAATTGCCTAAGACGAACAAAGCCGCAGCCGCGAAAAAGGGTGGCGATTCCTACGGCGCCAAGGACATCACCGTCCTCGAGGGCCTCGAGGCGGTTCGCAAGCGGCCCGGCATGTACATCGGCTCGACCGGCCCGCGGGGACTCCACCATCTGGTCTACGAGGTCGTCGACAACTCGGTCGACGAGGCGCTCGCCGGCCACTGCAACGAAGTCCGCGTCGTTCTCCACCCCGACGACAGCTGCACCGTCAGCGACGACGGCCGCGGCATCCCCGTCGACGAACTGAAGAAGGAGAAACGGCCGGCCGCCGAGGTGGTGCTGACGACGCTGCACGCCGGCGGCAAGTTCGGCGACGGCGGCGGCTACAAAGTCTCCGGCGGCTTGCACGGCGTCGGCGTCTCGGTCGTCAACGCGCTCTCCGAGCGCCTCCAGCTTGAGATCAGCCGCGACGGCCATGTCTGGACGCAGGAGTACGAGCGCGGCAAGCCGCAGGGCCCGCTGGCGAAGGGCGCCGCGGCGAAGGAGACCGGTACGACCCTGACCTTCCAACCCGACGCCGAGATCTTCGACGAGGTCGAGTTCGATTTCCAGACGCTGGCCGAGCGGCTGCGCGAGACGGCCTTCCTGACCCGCGGGCTGAAGATCGAGCTGGTCGACGAGCGCGGCCAGACCAACAGCGTCGCCTTCCAGTACGAGGGGGGCATCGAGGACTTCGTCCGCCACCTGAACGAGAACAAGGACGTCCTCCACCCCAAGACGATCTTCTTCGACGGCGAGGAGGATGAGGGCCAGGTCGAGGTGGCGATGCAGTGGAACGCCTCCTACCAGGAGTCGATCTTCAGCTTCGCCAACAACATCAACACCCACGAGGGCGGCTCCCACCTCTCCGGCTTTCGCTCGGCGCTGACGCGCACGCTCAACGCCTACGCGCGCAATAAAGGGCTGCTCAAAGAGAAGGACGACAACCTCGCCGGCGAGGACGTGCGCGAGGGACTGACCGCGGTGATCTCGGTCAAGCTGCACGACCCGCAGTTCGAGGGGCAGACCAAGACCAAACTCGGCAACCCGCCGATCCGCGGCCTGGTCGAGGAGACGGTCAACCGCAAGCTGGCTGAGTTCCTCGAGGAGAACCCCGGCGACGCGCGGCGGATCATCACCAAGGCAGTTGACGCCTCGCGCGCCCGCGACGCGGCGCGCAAAGCACGCGACCTGACCCGCCGCAAGTCGGCGCTGGAGAACTCGACCCTGCCCGGCAAGCTGGCCGATTGCTCCGTCAAGGACCCGCGTGACGCCGAGCTGTTCGTCGTCGAGGGCGACTCGGCCGGCGGCTCGGCGAAGCAGGCCCGCGACCGCTCGACCCAGGCGGTGCTGCCGCTGCGCGGCAAGATCATCAACGTCGAGAAGAGCCGGATCGACAAGGTCCTGGCCAACAACGAGGTGCAGGCGCTGATCACGGCGATCGGCACCGGCGTCCACGACGAGTTCAACCTTGAGGACGCCAGGTACCACAAAATCGTCATGGCGACTGACGCCGACGTCGACGGCGCTCATATCCGCACCCTCGTCCTCACCTTCCTCTACCGGCAGATGCCGGAGCTGATCGACGCCGGCTACGTCTACATCGCCAAACCGCCGCTCTACCGGGTGAAACAGGGCAACCAGGAGACCTACCTCGAGCGCGAGTCGGAACTGGAGGAGCTGCTGCTCCGCGACAAGCTCGAGGAGATCGAGGTCACCGACGTAGCCGCCAAGACGACGAAGCTGACCAAGAGCCGCTGGCAGGCCTACACCCGGCGTGCCAAAGAGTACGAGGGCTGGGGCTCCTCGCTGCAGGCCGAGTTCGGCCACGACACCGTCCGCTTCCTTGAGGAGTCGAGCCTGCTGGACGAGGGCGTCGCGACCCTGGTCGGCGCCCGCAAGGTGCTGGGCCGCGAGGCTGCCGAGGGGGAGCCCTTTGAGACCGAGATCGTCACCGACTCAGAGGTGGGACTGACGGTGAAGGCGGTCGAGCGCAAGTCGGGCCTGGCCCGCACCCACGCGCTGCCGCGCGAGCTGTTCGAGCACCATGACTACCGCAAGTTCGCGGAGGTCCACGCGGCCCTGCTCAAGCAGGTGGGCCGCCCGCCTTTCGAGGTGCGCTACTCGGGGCGCCGTGCCGAGGCGCTCTCCTTCCAGGCGCTGCGGGGGGCGGTTCTGGAGCTGGCCCGCCACGGCATCCAGCTGACCCGCTTCAAGGGGCTCGGCGAGATGAATGCCGACCAGCTGCGCGAGACGACGATGGACCCGGCGACCCGCACCCTGGCCCGAGTGACGCTCGAAGACGCGACCGCGGCCGATCAGATCTTCTCGATGCTGATGGGCGACCAGGTCGGGCCGCGCCGCGACTTCATCGAGAGCAATGCCAAAGAGGTCAAGTTCCTTGACGTCTAGAGGGGGCGATCGCTGATGGCGCTGGAGGCGCTGACCGGGCGCATCGAAGAGCGCGAGCTCGAGAAGGAGATGCGCTCGTCCTACCTCGACTACGCGATGAGCGTGATCGTCGGCCGCGCCCTGCCCGACGTGCGCGACGGCCTCAAGCCGGTGCACCGCCGCGTGCTCTACGCAATGCACGACATCGGCCTGCAGCCGACCCGCGCCTACCGCAAGTGCGCCTTCATCGTCGGCGAGGTGATGGGCAAGTACCACCCCCACGGCGACTCGGCGATCTACGACACCCTGGTACGGATGGCGCAGGAGTTCTCCCTGCGCTACACGCTGGTCGACGGCCAGGGCAACTTCGGCTCGATCGACGACGACCCGGCAGCCGCGATGCGCTACTGCGTCACGGGTGACACTCGCGTCGCGACGCCGGGTGGAACCGTTCGCATCGACTCCCTTTTGCCAGGGGCCGAGCCCGAATCCGACAACGACGTCGATATCGAGGTGCTTGACCGACATGGCCGACCTGTCCACGCTTCGAAGCTCTTCCATTCCGGCGATCACCCGACGCTGCGCATCCGCACCGCCCAGGGCCATGAGCTGACCGGCACGCACAACCATCCTGTCCTCTGCCTTGTCGACATGGCCGGTGTGCCGCTGCTCCTTTGGAAGCTGCTCGAGGAGATCGAGCCAGGCGACCGCGTGCTCCAACTGCGCTCGCAGCTGGAGTCCCTTCCACACCAAGATCCCAGCGACCTCATCGGTGGCTACCTCCGCTCTGAGGGTGAGTCCAGTGCAGTTCTTCCAAGTTCAGGTGAGCAGGGCGGCTCGGCGATCATGGAGCGGATCGAGTCGGCTGAGGTACGGAAGGTGGTCGCGCCGTTGGTGACGGGCGACTACTTCTACGCGGAGGTTGAGTCGGTCGAGGACGCCGGGGTGCAGCCGGTCTTCTCGATCCGTGTCGAGAGTGAGGACCATTCCTTCCTGACCAACGGCTTCGTCAGCCACAACACCGAGGCGCGGTTGGGGCGGTTGGCGACGGAGCTGTTGCGCGACATCGATGCCGACACGGTCGACTTCGGACCGAACTACGACGAATCGACGCAGGAGCCGCTGATCCTGCCGGCGCGCTTCCCCAACCTGCTTGTCAACGGGGCGTCGGGGATCGCGGTGGGGATGGCGACCAACATCCCGCCGCACAACCTGCGTGAGGTCGCCGGCGCGGTCAGCGCCTACATCGAGGAACCGGGCATCGATCTGGCAGGCCTGATGGGCTACGTCAAGGGCCCCGACTTCCCCGGTGGCGGGATCATGAGCCTGGAGGGAATCCGCGACGCCTATGCCTCGGGCCGCGGCTCGGTCAAGGTGCGCGCCCGCGCCCACGTCGAGCCGCTCAAGGGCGGCAAGGACGCGATCGTCGTCACCGAGCTGCCGTTCATGGTCAAGAAGGGCGGCGAAAACGGCTTGATCACGAAGATCGCCGACCTCGTCCGCGAGAAGAAGCTGGAGGGGATCTCCGACCTGCGCGACGAGTCCGACCGCTCGGGGATGCGGCTGGTCATCGAGCTGAAGCGCGGCGGCCAACCGGCCAAGGTCGTGCTCAACAACCTCTACAAGAAAACCCAGATGCAGACCAGCTTCGGCATCAACATGGTGGCGCTGGTCGACGGGGTGCCGCGGACGCTGAGCCTGCTCGAGCTGGTCCACCACTACGTCCAGCACCAGCGCGAGGTCGTCACCCGCCGCACCCAGTACGAACTGCGCCGAGCCGAGGCGCGTGCCCACATCCTCGAGGGGCTGCTGATTGCGCTCGACAACCTCGACGCGGTGATCAAACTGATCCGCGGCTCGTCTGACCCCGACGCCGCCCGCGACGGCCTCATCTCCCAGTTCGAGCTTTCGCGCGAGCAGGCGCAGGCGATCCTCGATATGCGCCTGCAGCGGCTGACCGCGCTCGAATCCGACAAGGTTCGCGCCGAGCACGCCGACCTGCTCGAGCGGATCGGCGAGCTGCGCGCGATCCTCGGCGACGAGGCGAGGGTGCTCGGCTTGGTCAAGGAGGAGCTGGCCGAGGTCGTCGAGTCCTACGGCGACGAGCGCCGCACCGAAATCGCCCACTTCGAGGGGGACGTCGGCATCGAGGACATGATCGCCGACCAGCAGATGGTGATCTCGCTGACCGCCTCTGGTTACGTCAAGCGGCTGCCGCTTGCCACCTATCGCCAGCAACGCCGCGGCGGCGTCGGCGTGATGGGGATGAACCTCAAAGAGGACGACTACATCGCCCACCTGCACATCTGCTCGACCCACGACTACCTGCTCTTCTTCACCAACCGCGGCAAGGTCTACCGGCTCAAGGTCTACGAGCTGTCGGAGGGCTCGCGCACCTCGAAAGGCAGCGCTCTGGTCAACCTGCTGCCGCTGCGCGACGGCGAGCGGGTGATGGCGGTGATCCCGACCCGCGACTTCAAAGAGAACAAGTACCTCGCCTTCGCCACCGCCAAAGGGCTGATCAAGAAGACCGAGTTCCTCTCCTACAACACGCCGATTCGCGCCGACGGGATCATCGCGATCAAGGTCCGCGAGGGCGACGAGCTGGTCCAGGTGCGGCTTACCTCAGGAGACGACGACCTCTTGATGGTCTCCAAGTCGGGCCACGCCTCGCGATTCCAGGAGAAGGCGGTGCGGCCGATGGGTCGCGATACCTCGGGGGTGAAAGGCATGAACGTCAGCGGCAAGGTGGGACGCGAGTCGAACCGGGTGCTGGCAATGGACGTCGCCCGCGACGACACCGAGCTCTTCGTCGTCACCGAGAACGGCTACGGCAAGCGCACCTCGATCTCCGAATACCCGGTCAAGGGACGCGGCACGAAAGGCGTCCTGACGGCGAAGCTGACCGAGAAGAAGGGCGGCCTCGCCGGCGCCCTGATCGTGCGCGAGCACCAGGATCTGCTCTTCATCTCCCAGAACGGCATGGTCCAGCGCACCGCCGCCAGCGGCATCTCCCTGATGGGCCGCCCGACCCAGGGGGTCAGGGTGATGAACATCAAGGACGACGACCGCGTAAGCGCCGTCGCGCTGGTGGTCGAATCAGAGGAGTCGCCGCCACCCGAGGCGCCGCAAGAGCAGCTCGACGGAGCTTCCGAAGACGGAGCGTCGTCAGGCAGCCGCGGGTAGGTACTGCTGCCAGGCCGGCGGGATGTTCGGGCTTGCCACCTGGATGAAGATGCTGGGCCCCGGCGCCCGCGGTGACTTCTTGGGGTGCATCTGGATCTCGCGGGGGAGGCGGTTGCCCTTGCGGCGGTTGCAGCTGGCGCAGGCGGCGACGATGTTCTCCCAAACCGATTTGCCGCCGCGGCTGCGGGGGATGACGTGGTCGACGGTCAGGCCGGACTTGGTCGAGCCGCAGTACTGGCAGGTCCAGGCGTCGCGGGCGAGGACGGCGCGGCGGGTGATCTTGCGCCGATGCGCCTCGCGCGGGACCCGCACGTAGCTGACCAGGCGGATCACGTCGGGGCGCTCGAGCGTCATGTGCTCGGAGTGGATCGCCCCCTCGCGCCGCTCCAGCAGCTCGGCTTTTTCCTTCAGCAGCAGCACAGCGGCTCTCCTCAACGTGCAGACGTTGATCGGCTCATACGTCGCGTTGAGTACGAGCACCCGTGCCATATCGCTCCGGAATTCTACGCAGGCGCCCTAACCGATCGGCCAGGAGCCGAGAATCCGCACCGATTCCGCCTTGCCGCGCAATGCCTCGATTGCCTCGGCGACCGGGGGGTCGTTCAGCGACCCTTCGGCGTCGCAGAAGAACATGTAGCGGCCGAGGCCCTGCCGCGCCGGCCGCGACTCGATCCGCGAGAGGTTGACGGCGCGCCCCGCGAACTCCTGTAGCGCCTCGACCAGGGCGCCGGGGTGGTCCTCGCCCAGCTCGGCGAAGACCAGCGAGGTGCGCGAGCGTGCTCCCGCGGGCGGCGGCTCGCCGTTCTTGGCGATCCAGACGAAGCGGGTGACGTTGTCGGCCTCGTCCTCGATCCCCTCGCGCAGGACGACGCAGCCGTAGCGATCGGCGGCCGAGCGGGCGCCGATCGCCGCCCAGGGGCGGACCGACTCGCCGACCATCCGCACCGCCTCGGCGGTGCTGCTGACGCTGCGCCGTTCGACCCCCGGCAGCTGCTCGCGCAGGAAGCCGGCGCACTGCGCCAGCGGCTGGGGGTGGGAGAGCACGGCCGAGATCTCCGCCAGCTCGACGCCCTCGCGCACGATCAGGTGGGCGCGCACGCGGAAGTCATGCTCGCCGACGATCGTCACCGCCCCGGCGTCGAAGGCGAGCGTGTCGAGCGTGCTCCGCACCGAGCCCTCGATCGAGTTCTCGAACGGCACCAGCGCCCGCTCGGCTTCGCCGGCGTCGACGGCGAGGATCGCGTCGTGCACGGTCGGCGTCCGCAGCGGCTCGAAGTCCGCCCCCGGCGCCGCCTCGCGCAGGGCGTCTTCGGTGAAGGTTCCCGCCGGGCCGAGGTAGGCGATCCGCATGTCCTGGCCCACCTTACGAGCAGGCGCTCGCTATTCGAATTCGACCGTGTAGGTGGCTTCGTTGTTTTCGGTGACTTCCTCGCCGGGCACCGGCTCGGCTTTCACTTCCAGGGTCACCGTTCCGGACGGCGCCGGCGTCAGCGGGATCGTCACCGAGGCCGTTTCGCCCGCTTCGATCGAGCTGATGTCCTGCTGGAGGGTGCTGCCGCCGTCGACGCTAACCGAGACGGTGACGCCGTTCTCGGTCGATTCGCCCTGGTTCTGCACTTCGACTTCGACTTCGGGCGTTTCTTCGGCGGCGACCGCGGTGGTCGCTTCGGCGGTCAGTTCGGTGCCGTTGACAGCGGTCGAGATCAAGCCCAGCCCGTGCACTCCCGGCGTTTCCGCCGTGCTCGCCCCGCTCACCTGAGCGAGCGCCGCGGCGACCGTGCCTTCGTCGAGCCACTTCGTCCCTTCGGCGAGGAATTCGCTTTTCGGTACGTCGTCGCCTTCGATCCCGTTGTCGGCGAGGACGCCGTCGATCTCCGGCCGCACGACCGAGGCGTAGAGGACGTCGCTGGCCAGCAGCTTCGACATCTGGGCGGCAATCGCCGCGGTCGCCTTCTCCGAGCCGACGTCGCCCAGCGCGGTGCTCATCTTGTCGGCAATTTCGCCCATCGCCGCCCCGCGCAGCTCGTAGGCCAGCTCCAGCGCGTTCTGGGCGTGGCCCATGTCGCCCGGCGTGTCGAGCGATTCGACCCGGGCCACGTAGTTGTCCATCGCGCTGCGGTCGGCGTTGACCTCGGCGACGAACTCGGTCACCGAGAGCGTGCCGGGGTCGGCGAGCTTGCCGAAGAAGCTCTTGCTGGTCTGCTGGGTCTCGTCGACGATCTGGGTGACGTTGCGCGCGTAATCGCTTAGCGCCCGGTGCTTGCGGGCGTTGAGGCAGCCGCGCACGCCGAGGACGATCAGGATCAGCATCAACAGGCCAGCGCCCAGCGCGAGCGCCCTGCGGATCAGGATCTGCTGCCGTTCGGGCCGCCGTGGCGCGCGGCGCCTCCGCCCCGGCCGGGATGCGAGGGAATCCTCCAAGGTGCAGGGAGTATGTCGCAGGAGGAAGCGGATTTACGACGAAGTCGGTTCCTGGTTTGGTCGGTTCACTGGTCCTTGACCGCTTTCTGATCGAGCGCCGCATCGGCAGCGGCGGCTTCGGCGTCGTCTACGAGGCCTGGGACGGGCGGCTCGAGCGCAACGTCGCCGTCAAGGCGATCGAATCGCGAGGCGAGGCCGGCCGACGGGTCCTGCGCGAGGCGCAGGCCGCCGCGCGGCTCAACCATCCCGGCATCGTCACCCTCTACGAGATGGGGGAGGAGGACGGCAACGCCCTGCTCGTCACCGAGTTGGTCGAGGGCTCGACCCTGGCCGAGCTGAGCGTCGAGGGCGCGCTCAGCGACCGCGAGATCGGCGAGATCGGCGCCGACCTCTGCGAGGCGCTCGACCACGCCCACTCCCGCGGCGTCGTCCACCGCGACGTCAAGCCGCAGAACGTGCTCGTCGGCGAGCATGCCGAGCCGCGCGCCAAGTTGATGGATTTCGGCATCGCCCGCCTCGCCGACGGCGCGGCGATGACCGCGCCCGGGGACGTCGTCGGCACCCTCGCCTACATGTCGCCCGAGCAGGCCGAGGGCCGCGCCGCCGGACCCGAGGCCGACGTCTACTCGCTGGCACTGACGCTGTATGAGTGCTGGAGCGGCGAGAATCCCAACCGGCGCTCGACCCCGGCGGCGACCGCCCGCGCGATCGGTGCCCGCCACCGCTCTTTGCGGCGCCTACGACCCGACCTGCCACGCGAGCTGAGCGAGGCGGTTGACGCCTCGCTCTCGCCCCGTCCCCAGCGCCGGCCCAGCCTCGAGCAGCTCGGCAGCGCGATCGAGGACTCGCTCGACCGCCTCGCCGAGCACCCGCCCGGCACCGGCTCGCCCCTCGCCCTGCGGCTCACCGCCCTCGCCGCCGCGGCCCTGCTGGGCGCCTGGCTGGCGGTCGGCCACGGGCTCGCTCTACCGTAGGATTTCCCGATTAGCGTCCTGCGCAACCTCGAGAGTCGGATCGAAGGCCTGGTCGAGGGCGTCTTCAGCCGCGCCTTCAGCTCCGAGGTGCAGCCGGTCGAGCTTGCCCGCAAGCTGGCCAAGGAGATGGACTCGCACAAGACCGCCGGCGTGGCGCGGGTCTACGTGCCGAACGAGTACACCGTTTACCTCTCGGGCAAGGACCGCGTGCGGCTGGAGGGCTACGAGCGCTCGCTCGAGCAGGAGCTGGCCGGCTACCTGTTGGAGCACGCGCGCCGCCGCAGCTACGACCTGCTGACCAGGCCGACGGTCGCCTTCGAGACCGACGAGCGCCTGCGCCTCGGCGAGTTCGGCATCCAGGCGCGGCTGGTCAAGCCCCCGGCCCACGAGGGCGCCCCGCCGAGCCAGGGCGAGGAGGGCCACACGATGGTCTACTCGGCGGTGCGCGAGGCCCCCCCCGCCCAGCAGAGCCCCGCCCGCCGCCCCGAGGTCGCGACGCGGGCGGTGGTCACCGTCGACGAGCGGCGCTACGTCCTCGACGGCCCGCGGGCGACGATTGGCCGCTCCAAAGACGCCGACTGTGTGCTGCGCGACCCCAACGTCTCCCGTCACCACGCCGAGCTGCGCCGCTCGCCGCAGGGCGAGTGGACGATCGCCGACCTCGGCTCGACCAACGGGGTCAAGGTCAACGGCCGCCGCGTCGGCTCGACCCGGCTCAATTCCGGCGACGAGGTGACGGTAGGAGCCACGACGTTCAGCTTCGACATCGAGCGGTAAACGACGCCCGTCATTAGGGTGCTGGCGTGGACTATGACCCGATCTCGGTAGCCCTCAAGTTCGGCTTCCTCGCCGTCCTCTATCTCTTCCTGCTCTGGATTGCCCGCAGCGCCCTGAAGGACCTGCGCGGCACCGTCGCCCCGGCCCCCGACGCGACCGGCTTCCACCCGTCGCCGGCCTTCGGCGAGGTGGCGCGTGGGGCCGAGGCCTGGCTGGTGGCGTTGCGCGGCGGCGGCCTGCGCGAGGGCGAGCGCTTCGACCTGATCGGCGGCCTCTCGATCGGCCGCTCGCAGGAGGCCGACCTGCGGATCGAGGATCGTTATGCCTCCGGCGTGCACGCCAGGATCTTCTCCCGTGAGGGGCACAGCTACGTCGAAGACATGAGCTCGACCAACGGCACGCTGCTGAACGACGCCAGCCTGCACGGCGAGGCCGAGCTGATCGACGGCGACGTGGTGCGGATCGGCGACACCGAGTTCAGGTTCGAGAGCGGGTAGATGGTGCTGCGGGTCGACGACCAGGCGTTCCGCACCGATACCGGCCGCCAGCGGAGCGAGAACGAGGACTCACTCTTCGTCCGCGCGCCGATCTTCGTCGTCGCCGACGGCATGGGCGGCGCCCAAGCCGGCGAGGTCGCCTCCAAGACGGCGGCTGAGGCCTTCGACCGCGACCTCCCCGACGCCCCGCCGGGGGTCGTCCTGCGCGAGACGATCGAGGCGGCCAACCGCGAGATCCACCAGCTCGCCCATGCCGACCCCTCGCGGGCTGGCATGGGAACGACGATCACCGCGGCGATCGTCGATGCGCAGAGCGAAGAGGTCGGCATCGGCCACGTCGGCGACAGCCGCGCCTATCGCCTGCGAGCGGGCAAGCTGGAGCGCCTCACCCGCGACCACTCGCTGGTCGAGGAGATGCGCCGCAAGGGTCAGATCACCGACGAGCAGGCCGAGGAGCACCCGCAGCGCTCGATCATCACCCGCGCGCTAGGGCCCGAGCCCGACGTCGAGGTAGACGTGCAGACCGTGCCGGCGTCCCCTGGCGACGTCTTCCTGCTTTGCTCCGACGGGCTGACGACGATGGTCGACGAGGAGCGGATCGCGGCGATCCTCGGCGAGGCCGCCTCGATGCGCGAGGCGGTGCGGACGCTGGTCGATGAAGCCAACCGGGCGGGCGGCCGCGACAACGTCACCGCCCTCGCCTTCCACCTCGAAGACGCCGCGGCGCCACTGCGCGACGCGGCCGGCGACGCGACTCTGGTCGGCGCCGCCGCCGAGGAGGCCGGCCTGACGGCGACCGAGGTCCGCCGCCGCGCCGCCGCGAGCGCCGCCCGCGAGCGCCGCGAGCAGCTCGCCGCCAAGCGGCCCCGCCGCGGCCTGCGCCGGGCGGCGAAGATCCTCGCCGCCGTCGTGGTGTTGGCGGCGATCGCCTTCGGCGCCTGGTACGGCAACCGCCAGGCCTGGTTCCTCGGCACCGACGCCGGCGGCCGCGTCGCCCTCTACCGCGGCCTGCCATACGAACTTCCCTTTGGCGTCAAGCTCTACGACGAGCACTACGCGGCTCCAGTCCAGACCGCCGCGCTGCCGCCGCGCCGGCGTGACTCGATCACCTCCCACGACGTCCGCTCCGAAGCCGACGCCGTCTCCCTGATCGAAGACATCGAACGCAGCCAGGGGGTGCCTTGAGGAGCGCGCGCAATCGCGAGCTGGTCGCGCTCGTCCCGGTTGCCCTCCTGCTCAGCGCCGGCTTCGCCGCGGTCTTCGCCCAGCAGAGCGCCCGCCAGGGCGACGTCAGCTTGATCTACGGCGCCTACTTCCTCGCCGTCTGCCTCGCAACCCACGTCTACCTGCGGCTGCGCCTGCCTGACGCCGACCCCTACCTCTTCCCGCTGGTCGCCCTGCTCACCGCCTTTGGCCTGGTGATGGTCTACCGCATCGACCCCGACCTGGCGCGCGACCAGGCCAACTGGTTCGTCCTCGGCCTCGTCCTCTTCGCCGCGACGATCCACTTCCTGCGCGACTACGACGTGCTCGAGCGCTACCGCTACACGATCGCCGGCGTCGGTCTGTTGCTGCTCTTGGCGCCGCGGCTGCCGGGCATCGGCCAGCAGGTCAACGGCGCCTACCTGGGGGTGAAGATCGGCCCGCTCGCCTTCCAGCCGGCCGAGTTCTCGAAGATCTGCATCGTCGTCTTCCTCGCCAGCTACCTGCGTGAGCATCGCGAGGTGCTGATCGTCGGCGCCCGGCGGGTGCTCGGCGTCACCCTGCCGCCGCTCAAGCACTTGGGGCCGCTGCTCGTCGTCTGGGGCGCCTCGATGTTCATGCTCGTCTTCATCCGCGACCTCGGCAGCTCGTTGATGTTCTTCACCGCCTTCCTCGCCCTGCTCTACGTCGCCACCGGGCGCTTCTCGTTCGTCGTCATCGGCATGGCGCTGTTCCTGCTCGGCGCCTGGTTCTTCGCCTCTACCGTGCCCCACGTCCACGACCGGGTCGAGGTCTGGCTCAACCCCTACAACGACCCGAGCGGCAGCGGCTACCAGATCCTGCAGTCGATCTTCGCCCAGGCCGACGGTGGCCTCTTCGGCAAGGGCTTCGGTCAGGGCCTGATCACGATCCCCGGCACCGACGCGGCTCTCCTGCCGGCGGCGCAGACCGACACCATCTACGCCCTGATCGTCAACGAGGTCGGCCTCTTCGGCGCCTGCGCGGTGATCCTCACCTACATGTTGATCGCGGCGCGCGGCTTCAAGGTCGCCCTCCTCGCCGACGACGGCTTCTCGAAGCTGCTGGCGACCGGGCTGACGGCGGTATTCGCGATCCAGGCCTTCGTCATCGTCGGCGGCGTCACCCGGGTGATTCCGCTGACCGGTGTCACCCTGCCCTTCGTCAGCTACGGCGGCAGCTCGATCGTCGCCAACTTCGTCCTGCTGGCGTTGCTGTTACTGGTCTCCGACCGGGCGCGGCGGGAGGCGCGGGCGTGAACCGCCAGATCGTCAAGCTCTTCGGCCTGATCGTCATCCTCTTCGCGGTGCTGATCGGCTTCACCTCCTACTGGGCCGTCTTCGACGCCCAGGCGCTGAAGGACAAGGAAGCGAACAAGCGCCCGCTGCTCGAACAGCAGCAGATCCGCCGCGGCAGGATCCTCGCCGCCGACGGGACGGTGATCGCCCGCTCGGTGCCGAAGGGCCGCGGCGAGGCCCGCCGCTACGTGCGCCGCTACCCCGAAGGGGCCCTCTACGGCCACCCGATCGGCTACAGCTTCGTCCGCCAGGGCGACAGCGAGTTCGAGCAGTACCACGACGAAGAGCTGATCGGCGACGAATCGGAATTCGAATCGATCCTCGACGAGCTGCGCGGGCGCACCCAGGAAGGAAACGACGTCGTCACCAACATCGACCCGGAAGCGCAACGGGTCGCCCTGGCCGACCTCGAAGCCGCCGGCTTCGGCGCGGTGGTGGCGATCGAGCCGAGCAGCGGTCGCCTCAAGGTGCTCGCTTCGAACCCTCCATACGACCCCAATCGCGTACCCGAACACCTCTCGGTGCTGAACCGCGACCCGACCTCGCCGCTGCTCGACCGCGCCACCCAGGGCCAGTACCCGCCCGGCTCGACCTTCAAGGTGGTGACCGCCGCCGCCGGCCTCGACAGCGGCACGATCACCCCGGAAACGACGATCGACGCACCGGGGGAACTCGACGTCCAGGGGCAGCCGCTGCAGAACGACTTCACCGAGGACTTCGGCCCGATCTCGCTCGACACGGCGCTGACCAACTCGGTCAACACCTGGTTCGCCCAGCTTGGCGAACAGCTTGGCGAGGACACGTTGTTCGAATACATGGACGCCTTCGGTTTCGGCTCGACGCCGGCGATAGACCTGCCCTCGGACCAGGTCTACAAGAGCGGGGCCTTCGACGAAGGCGAGCTGCTCGGCCCTAGCGACCCGGTCGACCTGGCCCGGGTGGCGATCGGCCAGGAGCGGTTGGCGGTGACGCCGCTGCAGATGGCCGAGGTGGCCGCCGCCGTCGCCAACGGCGGCAGCCTGATGAAGCCGCAGATCTGGAGCCGCGTCGTCGACCCCGACGGCCGCGTGATCGAGCGCCTCGACCCCTCGCAGTACAGTCGCCCGATCGACGAGCAGTCGGCGGCCGAGCTGACGACGGCGATGGAAGGGGTGGTCAGCGAAGGCACCGGCACCAACGCGGCGATCTCCGGCGTGTCGGTGGCCGGCAAGACCGGCACCGCGGAAACGCCGTTCAACGAAACCTGCGGCGGCGGCACGGAAGAGAACCAGGCATGGTTCATCGGCTTCGCGCCCGCCGACGAACCGCAGATCGCGATCGCGGCGACGGTCGAGTGCACGACCCAGTTCGGCAACGACGTCGCGGCGCCGATCTTCCGCGACGTGGCGGAAACGATCCTGAACGGAGGAGGCTAAGTGTCTGAAGTCGGCGAGGGGAGCACGATCGACGGTCGCTACCGTCTGTTGAAGCGGATCGGCTCGGGCGGGATGGCCGACGTCTGGCTGGCCGAGGACGCCCACCTACAGCGGCGGGTGGCGCTGAAGATCCTCCACCGCCGCTTCGCCCAGGACCGCGAGTTCGTCGAACGCTTCCGCCGCGAGGCCGAGGCGGCGGCGGGCCTCCAGCACCCCAACGTCGTCTCAGTCTTCGACCGCGGCGACGTCGAGGGCACCTACTACATCGCGATGCAGCTGCTCGAGGGCCGCTCGCTGAAGGCGCTGATCGACCAGGGGCTGACGCCGGAGCAGTCGGTGGCGCTGATCCGCCAGGTGCTCGAGGGCGCCGGCTTCGCCCACCGCCACGGCGTCGTCCACCGCGACCTCAAGCCGCAGAACGTGATCGTCGACGACGAGGGCACCGTCACCGTCACCGACTTCGGCATCGCCCGCGCCGGCGCCTCGGAAATCACCCAGGCCGGTTCGGTGATGGGCACGCCGCACTACCTCTCCCCCGAGCAGGCCCAGGGCCAGGACGTGACCGCCGTATCCGACCTCTACTCGGTCGGCGTGATCCTCTACGAGGCGCTCGCCGGCCGGGTGCCGTTCGAGGCCGACTCCGCCGTGGCGATTGCGATGAAACAGGTCTCGCACACGCCGCAGCGGCCGAGCTCGATCAACCCGAGCGTCACCCCGGCGCTCGACGCGGTCGTGATGCGTGCCCTCGAGAAGGACCCCGGGCAGCGCTTCCAGAGCGCCGAGGCTTTCATCGCCGCGCTCGACGCTGCGCTGCGCGACCCGAACGCGGCTGGGGGTAGCACTGCGGCCTTCGCGCCGCTGCCGCCGCCTGTGGTCGGGCCCGAGGAGGCAGCGGCGGAGGAGGACCCCGAGGAGCGGTCGAGGCGACGCCGCCGCCGTCTGATCTGGGGCCTCGTCGCACTTGCCGTGCTGATCGGCGCCCTGGCCGGCCTGGCGCTGAGCCGCGACACGACGACCGCGGTGCCGAGCGTGACCGGCAACCAGCTCGAGACGTCGATCAGGCTGCTCGAACAGAACGGCTTCAAGGTGGGGGACGTCCACCGGGTGGAGCGGGAAGCTCCGGTCGGCACCGTGCTCGAGCAGGACCCGGCCGCCTCCCCTCCAGCCAAGGAGGCCTCGCTCGATTGCGCCTTCCTCAGCCTCTTCTGCTCGAAGCCGAAGGTGACGCTGACGGTCAGCGCCGGCCCCGGCAGCGCCAAGGTGCCCAGCACCGCCGAGCTGAGCCAGGGGGAAGCGACCGAAAAGCTGGAAGCGGCCGGCTTCAAGGCCGAGGCCGTGCAGGCCAATTCCGAAAAGGTCGAGGCCGGGCTGGTGATCCACTCCGATCCCGCCGGAGGGGAAACCGCGACCCGCGGCTCGACCGTCGTCCTCACCGTCTCCAAGGGGCAGAAGCTGGCCAAAGTGCCGGTGCTGGTCGGCAGCCAGCGCCCGCTCGCGGTGCAACAGGCTCGCGGCAGCGGCCTGGTGCCGAGCGTCGAAGAAGAGGAAAGCCCGAAGCCGGCGGGCCAGGTGATCCGCCAGTCGCCGAGCGCCGGGACCGAACTGCCGCGCGGCTCGGGCGTGACGATCGTCGTCTCAAAGGGCGAAGCCATGGCCGAGGTGCCGAACGTGATCGGCAAGGAACGCGCCGCTGCGGTGGAAGCGCTGCGCGCCGCCGGGCTCGACCCGGCGGTGCAGGAACAGGTGACCGAAGTGCCGCAGCAGGTCGGCCGGGTCACCGACCAGTTCCCGCCGCCGGGCTCGGAAGTGAAGCCGAATAGCACGGTGACGGTCGTCGTCGGCAAGGCCGCGCCCGGCGCGGCGAGCGAAGAAGAAACGGAAGCGGAATGACGGCGCAGGCGGGACGAGGGGGCGGGCGACGATGAAGGTCGCGGTTCTGAGCGGCGGCCGCTCTTCCGAGCACGACGTCTCGCTGCGCTCCGGCAAGGCGGTTGCCCGCGGCCTCGAACAGGCCGGCCACGACGCGTTGCCGCTGACGATCTCCCGCGACGGGACGTGGAGCCTCCACGGCGCCCCCGTCGAGCTGGCGCCGGCCGCCGGCCTCGCCGACGCCGACGTCGCCTTCCCCGCCCTGCACGGCCCCTTCGGCGAGGACGGCAGCGTCCAGGGCGTGCTCGAGTGGCTCGACGTCCCCTACGTCGGCTCCGACGTGCTCGCCTCGGCGATCTGCATGGACAAGCTGACCTTGAAGCGGCTCTTCGCCCAGGGCGGCCTGCCGCAGGTCGAGTTCGTCGCCGCCGGCGAGGAGGGCTGGCGCGAGCGTTGTGCGGCGATGGGCCTGCCGCTCTGGGTGAAGCCCTCGCGGCTCGGCTCCAGCGTCGGCATCAGCCGGGTTGAGTCGCTATCGGAGCTGGACGGCGCCGTCGAGCTGGCCCGCCGCCACGACCCGCGGGTGATCGTCGAGGCACACGCCGGCGGCCGCGAGGCCGAGTGCTCGCTGCTCGGCAACGACCGGGTCGAGGCCTCGTTGCCGGGCGAGGTGATCGCCCACGGCGAGTGGTACGACTACGAGACCAAGTACAGCGACGGCGGCATGGAGCTGGTCGTGCCGGCCCAGCTCGCCGCCGAGCAGGCGGAGCGCCTGCAGGAACTGGCGGTTGCGGCCTTCCGCCTCGGCGGCTGCTCGGGTCTCGCCCGCTGTGACTTCTTCGTCGAGCCGGGCGGCGAGATCCTCGTCAACGAGGTCAACACGATGCCCGGCTTCACCGAGACCAGCGTCTACGCCAAGCTCTGGGAGGCCGCCGGCCTCGCCTACCCCGACCTCTGCGATCGCCTGCTCAACCTGGCCCTGGAGCGCCACGCCGAGTCCCGCTCCCACGAGTTCTAGGACGTGCCGCACTTTAAGTGCCGCTATGGGTAGTCAAACTACGACACGTCCCGGGCCAGGCGGTTAGCCGAGGAGTTTTATGTCGCTTATCTCGACCTGGTAGCGGCCCGCCTGGTCGCGGGCTTCGGAGGCCTTGGTGAACCAGAGCAGGAAGTAGGTCGAGGGCCGCTGCACGTCGAGGTCGATCTCCTGCGTTTCGCCGGCTTCGCTCACCTCGCCCACCGGTTCGCCCCAGCCGGAGAGGTCGGAGGGCGGCCCGGCCGGGGCGGCGAAGACCTCGGCATCCCAGCCGGGGGTGGGGCTGCGGACGATCATCTTCCGCGGCGTCGCCGGTTCGGAGGCGGTGACGTAGACGCCGACCCCCGGGTCGGGGCCGGTCTTCGTCCCTTCAAAGGTTTCGGAGTCGTAGTGCTCGGTTTCCCAGGCCGTGCCGGTGGGGTCGCCGTCGGTCGCCAGTTCGACCTTGCTGCCGACCTCTTCGCCGTCGCCCTGGGGGTCGTAGTCGGTCGCCGAGGAGATCGCCACCGGGCTGCCCTTGCCCTTGTTGGCGCCACCCCCTCCGATCCCGCTGGAGATCAGCTGCACCGCGAGCAGGGCGCCGCCGCCGAGCAGCAACAGCACGACAATCGCCGCCCACGACCAGCGGGCGCGACCGGAGAGCTTGCGCTTGGGCGGCGGCACCGCGTCGAGCACGCTGGTCGCCTCGCCGCTGGTCGAGCCGGCCCGCGCCGCCTCGACCTCGAGCGCCGTCTCGAGGTCGTCGGTCATCTCGCCGATCGATTGGTAGCGCTCGGCCGGGTCCTTGGCGGTGGCGCGCTCGACCACCAGGGCGACGGCGGCCGAGACCTCGGGCCGGCGCCGCTGCACGTCGGGCAGTTCCTCGTTGACGTGTTTCATCGCCACGCCGACCTGGCTGTCGGCGTGGAACGGCACCTGGCCGACCAGCATCTCGTAGAGGACGACGCCCAGCGAGTAGATATCGGAGCGGGGGTCGACGCTGCGACCCATCGCCTGCTCGGGGGCGACGTAGTCGGTCGTGCCGAGCACCCGGCCGGTCGCGGTGACGCCGTCCTGTTCGAGTTGGCGTGAGATGCCGAAGTCGGTCAGCTTCGCCCGCCCCTCCTCGTCGATCAGGACGTTCTGCGGCTTGATGTCGCGGTGGACCATGTTGCGCGCGTGGGCGACGCTGAGGCCGCGGGCGACCTCGATCGCGTAGGCGATCGCGTCCTGGACGTCGAGCGCGCCGACCCGGCCGATCCGCTGCTTCAGCGTCTCGCCCTTGACGTACTCGAAGACGATGTAGGGGTAGCCGCCGTCCTCGCCGGCGTCGATCACCGCGACGACGTTGGGATGGGAGAGCTTGGCGACCGCCCGTGCCTCCTGGCGGAAGCGCTGTAGCTGGTCCTCCTGCTCGGACATCTCGCGGTGCATCACCTTCACCGCCACAGGTCGGTCAAGCGTCTCGTCGCTGGCCAGGTAGACGGTCGACATGCCGCCGCTGCCGAGCTTCGCCTCCAGCCGGTAGCGCCCGGAGAGCACCGTGCCGATCATCGAGCTGGAGGGGCGGGCGTTCACTTGCGTCGCACTGATGATCCCTCAACCGCGCGGCCGATTCTGCGCGAGTCCGGGAGGCGATCGCGAAGCAGCTTCAGCGCCGCCGCCTCGCCGGCGGGTGGGACGACGATGCAGAAGCCGCAGCCCATGTTGAAGACCTCGTGCATCTCCTCGTCCGAGGTGCCGGAGCGCTCCGCGATCAGCTCGAAGATCGGCGGCACGGGGAGCGGGTCGTCGATCTCGTAGCCGACGTCGGCGGCGAGGCGATCGAGGTTGCCGAGGCCCCCCGAGGTGATGTGGGCGAGGCCGCGGACCTCGACCTCGGAGCGCAGCAGCTCCAGCACCGGCTTGACGTAGATCTCGGTCGGCTCCAACAGGGCCTCCCCAAGCGGCCGGCCGAGACGGTCCCCAGGGTCCTGGTCGAGCGGCAGGCCCGCCAACGCCGAGCGGGCGAGGGTGTAGCCGTTGGAGTGCAGGCCGGAGGAGGGCAGGCCGATCACCGGGTCGCCCGGCTCGACCGCCGAGCCGTCGACGATCGCGTCCAGAGCGACGGTGCCGAAGCAGGCGCCGGAGACGTCGACGCCTCGAACCATCTCGCCGAGCTGGGCCAGCTCGCCGCCGGGTATCTCGATCCCGGCCAGCTCCGCCCCGCGCGCCAGGCCGACGCCGACTTCCTCGCAGACGCGCGGGTCGGCGCGGTCGATCGCGATGTAGTCGAGCATCGCCAGCGGCTCGGCGCCGACGCAGATGACGTCGTTGACGTTCATCGCCACGCAGTCGATCCCGATCGTGTCGAAGCGGCCGAGCTGCTCGGCGACCAGCAGCTTGGTGCCGACGCCGTCGGTCGAGAGGGCGATGCCGGTTCGCTCGTCGAGCTTGATCACGCTGGCGTAGTGGCCCGGCAGCGGCACCTGCCGCGAAGGCCGCCCCAGCTCGATCGCCGCCAGCGCCCGCACCAGGCCCGCGACGGCCGAATCCGCCGCCCCCTGGTCTACCCCGGCCTGCGCGTAGGCGTCGGTCTCGCTCACACGGGCGATTCTTTCAGCCGTTCCGGCAGGTCGGGGGCAGGCTCGAAGAGGTGCCGCCGCCCTTTCCGCCGCTTCACGAGCAGCCCCCGCGCGGCGAGGTCGCGCAGGTCGGAGCGAGCGGTCTCGTGGGAGACGCGGTGACTGCTGGCGTGGCTGTCGAACGAGTACGAAGCGCCGTGCTCCCGCACGGCGTCGGTGAGCAGGGCCAGTTGGCGCCCGTTCAGGTACCCGGCTCCCTTCAGCAGCTGCTCGACGTCTTTGACCTCGGCGGTCTTGCGTTGCAGGTATAGGTGGAGGTCGTCAATCGCGCGCGCCATCAGGCCGAGCTGGTGGATCAGGAAGTAGGTGGTGTCGCCTCCGTCGGTCTCGGCTTCCATGAACGCCCGCGCGTATCTGGCCGGCGCGTCGCGGATCAGCCGCGAGATCGGCAGGTACTCCGCCAGCCAGTAGCCCCGCGCGCGCATCAGCCAGAAGAAAAGGATCCGCGCCGTGCGGCCGTTGCCGTCCTCGAAGGGATGGTCGTAGGCAAGCCAGAAGTGGAGCAGAATCGCGCGCACGACCGGGTGGACGAAGGGCTCGGCGCCGTCGCCCTCGTTGGCAAACTCGCAGAGCAGGCGCATGCGTTGCGGCAGCTGCGCGGCGGGAGGGGGGACGTGGATCGGCGCCCCGTCGTCGCGATCGAAGACCGCCACCCGTTGCTCGCCAGGAAGCTGCAGCCGGCCGGCGGCCGAAGGGTCGTCGAGGGTGCCCTCGGTGACGATCCGATGCAGTTCCAGGACCGACTCCGGGCTGAGGACATCACCCATCTCGTCGCGCATGAACTGCAGCGCCCGGTAGTTGTTGAGGATCATCCGCTCGCTGCGATCGATCGGCTCGCGCCCGCTGCGCAGCATCTCCTTGGCCACCACCCGGGACGTCGTCGCCCCCTCCAGTTGGCTCGAGCGGATCGCCTCCTCCATCAGCGAGTTGACGAGGAAGCGCCGACCGGCGCGCCTCTCCGAGGTCACCACCTCGTCCATCGCCACCTCACCGCCGCACCGCTGGTCGATGTAGTGCAGTTGCCGCAGCATGCTGTCCACCAGGCCGTAGCTGAACGGCTCCCCCTTCGGGTCGGTAAGCGGCAGCTCGCGCAGCTCTCCCCGCCGGGAGAGCTTGACGCAGAGCCACCACTGCTCGGGGGTCAGGCCGTCGGGCGGCTCAAGCCGGCGCAGCTTGTCCCAATGGAGGTAGCGATCGCCACCAGGGAGGTCGCCCGCGGCATCCACCGCCTCCATCAGTTGCTCGTTATCGAGGCGGTCCAGCAAGTCGGCGATTTTTGGCGCTGTCGCTACAAACACGCGAACTCCAAGTCAACTCCAAGTTTCTCCAAGATTTGGAGTTCTAGCATAACTCCAAGTCAACTCCAAGTTTCTCCAAATCTTGGAATTAGCCGCGGCGACGCAGCTTCACAAGGACCGCAGCGGCGAGAGCGGCTCGGTAGGCCGCATAGGGCCACAGCGCGCGGTCGCGCTCGACCAGGCGGATCAGGCGCTGGGAAGCGAGGGTCGAGGCGAAGGAGGCGGTGACGCCGAGGGCCATCGAACGGCGCAGCTCAGGCGCCGCGCCACGCCGCCGCAACCGCACTCCCTTGAGGACGGTGGCGCCGACGATGATCGGCAGGGCGATCGTGCGCGAGAGCAGGTTTGCCTGGTCGCGCGAGAAGCGCCGCCAGCGGGCCGCCGCCAGGGTGATGCCGTTGCGGGAGATGCCCGGGGCGAGCGCCGCCGCCTGGGCGACGCCCAGCGCCAGCCCGTCGGCGAGGGTCGCCTCGCCTCGCCCGCGTTGCTGCGGCCGGGTGTCGGCGGCCAGCATCGCCCCGGCGCCGGCGAGCAGGCCGAGGGCCGTCGCCCGAGGGCCGCCGAGCCGCTGCTCGATCGGCCGCTCCAGCGTGTAGCCGACGACCGCGGCGGGGAGGAAGGAGAGGCCGAGGAGGAGCGCCCGTCGGCCGTCGAAGGAGCGCAGCTCCTCGGCGATCGCCCCCCGCTGGCCGACCAGCAACGCCGCCGCCGCGCCCGCGTGCAGCGCCACCTCGAAGCTCTTTCGGACCTCGGGGTCAAGCCGCTCCCAGTCCCAGCCGGCGAGCCAGGGCACCAGCACGATGTGGGCCGAGCTGGAGACCGGCAGCAGCTCGGCCGGCCCCTGGACGATTCCCAGCGCCAGCGCCCGCGGGCCGGGGATCCTGCCGTCGGAGACGTCGCTCAAGCGCCGCTCGAGCGGGCCGGCTCGGCCTCGACCGCCGACTCCTCGCCGCCCACCGCCGGCCCGCTGCCCCGCCGCCTGCGGATCAGCAGGTAGATCACACCGCCGACGATCGCCGCCAGGACGACGTAGTCGAGGTAGCCGAGGTTGTGCCGCCACTGCTCCCAGTTGTCGCCCACCGCCTGGCCGACCAGCGCCAGCATCAGCACCCAGGGGATGCAGCCCGCCAGGGTGAAGGCCGTGAAGCGCCAGAACGGCATCCGCGCCACCCCCGCCGGTAGCGAGATGAAGGTGCGGATGATCGGCAGCATGCGGGTGAAGAAGACGGTCGCGTCGCCGTAGCGTTTGAACCAGTCATCGGCCCATTTCAGGTGCTTGGGGCTGATGTGGATGAGGCGGTTGCGTTCGAGCAGGTCGAGCCGGGCGAAGTAGCCGACTCCGTAGGCGATCCAGGAGCCGGCGAGGTTGCCGAGCACACCGGCGGCGACGATCCCGAACAGGCTCATCTCGCCTTCGGAGACGCTGAAGCCGGCGAACAGCATGATCGCCTCGCTCGGCACCGGGATGCAGGCCGACTCCAGCAGCATCAGCACGAAGACGCCGATCACCCCGGCGGAGCCGATGAAGTCGGTGGCGACGTTGACGATCGGGTCGACGACCTTGTCGCTGAGGCTGGCGAAGACGATCAGCATGCGCGAACGCGGGATTGTAGGGGCGTCGCCGACCAGCAACTAGAATCGGGCGGCCTTGATACGCCGGTTGAACCACCCCGTATACCGCAACCGGGTGCTCCAGGTCGGCGCCGACGCCCTCCTCGTCGCGCTCTCCTTCTACCTGGCCTTCCGCCTGCGCTTCCTCGACGAAGGCGTGCCCCACCGCTACTCGGTGCTCTTCCTGCAGGCGGTCGCCTTCGTCGCCGCCGGCAAGGTCGCGGTCTTCGCCGCCTTCGGCCTCTACCAGAAGTGGTGGCGCTACGTCAGCGGCCGCGACTTCCTCACGATCGCCCGCGCCGTCGCCGTTGCCAGCGCGATCCTCGTCGTCCTCTTCACCGTGCTGAAGCCGTTCGACCACGACCTACCGCGCTCGGTCGCGGTGATGGACTTCATGCTGACGCTCTTCTTCATCGCCGGCGCTCGCCTGGCGGTGCGGCTGATCGTCGAGCGGCCGGCCCACGGCAGCCTCCTGCCCAAGCACGAGGTGCTGGTGATCGGCGCCGGCTCCGGCGGCCAGATGGTCGTCCGCGAGATGCAGCTCAACCCCGCCCTCGGCGCGACCGCAATCGGCTTCGTCGACGACGACGCCCGCAAGCAAGGGATGCGGATGCAGGGCCTGAAGGTGCTGGGGACGACGGCGCGGATCGAGGCGATCCTCGACGAGACCGAGCCCGACGAGGTGGTGATCGCGATCCCCTCGGCGCCCGGCACGCTGCGCGCCAAGGTCGTCGCCGCCTGCCGCGAGCGCGAAATCCGCGTCCGCACGCTGCCGACCGTGTTCGAGTTGCTGCGCGGCGGCGTCCAGCTCAGCAAGCAGCTGCGCGAGGTCCAGGTCGAGGACGTGCTCGGCCGCGACCCGATCGTCGTCGAGCTGGACCGGGTCGGTGCCTACCTGCGCGACCGCATCGTCCTCGTCACCGGCGCAGGCGGCTCGATCGGCTCCGAGCTCTGCCGCCAGATCGCCCGCGTCGGCCCGCGCCTCTTGGTGATGCTCGACCACGCCGAGGACAACCTCTTCGAGGTCGAGCGCGAGATGGTCGACGAGCGCCACTTCTCCAACGTCGAGGCGGTGCTGGCCGATTGCAAGGAGCCGCACCGGATGCTGGAGACGATGCAGCGCTTCAAGCCCAGCGTCGTCTTCCACGCCGCCGCCTACAAGCACGTGCCGCTGATGGAGGCCAACCCGCTGGAGGCGGTGCGCAACAACGCGATCGCGACGCGGATCACGGCCGAGACCGCCGCCGCCTCCGATGTCGAGCGTTTCGTTTTGATCTCGACCGACAAGGCGGTCAACCCGAAAACCGTGATGGGCGCCTCCAAGGCGATGGCCGAGTGGATCGTCGAGGCGGCCGGGCACAAGCACCCCGGCACCCGCTTCGCCAGCGTCCGCTTCGGCAACGTCCTCGCCTCTTCGGGCAGCGTCGTGCCGATCTTCCGCAGTCAGATCGAGCGCGGCGGGCCGGTCACCGTCACCCACCCGGAGATGACCCGCTACTTCATGACGATCCCGGAGGCGGTGCAGCTGGTGATCCGCGCCGGCGACATCGGCGCCGGCAAGGGCGAGGTCTTCGTCCTCGACATGGGCGAGCCGGTGAAGATCGTCGACCTGGCGAACAACATGATCCGCCTCGCCGGCTACGAGCCGGGGGCGGAGATCGCCGTCGAGTTCACCAAGCCGCGCCCCGGCGAGAAGCTGCACGAGGAGCTGATCGGCAGCGCCGAGGACCTGCACCCGACGGCGGCCAAGCGGATCAACCGCGCCGTGCGGGGCACGCCGCTCGACCCCGAGTGGGTCGAATCGACGCTGAACGCGCTCGAGCATCTGGTGTTGGCCGGAGACGAGGCCAACCTGGCGGAGCGCGTGGTCGAGCTGATAACCGCGCCGGGCGGGGACACGGCGGCGGTCGGCCTCGACGGATAGCCTCTCGCAGCCAACCCTTGGAGCTGATCAAGGAAATCGGGGCTTTCGCGGGCTTGGTCGCCTTCCTCGGCCTGGCCCTGCTTGCGCTGCTCTCCTTCGCCCAGGGGCGCGACATTCGTCGCCTGCGCGAGTGGGCCGGCTCGGCACCCGAGCGCGACGCCGAGCGTAAGGACTCGACCTCGGCGGCGGCCCAGGAGCGGGCCGACGAGATGCGCAAGCTGGAAGAGGCGCGCGAGGCCGAGCGCCATGCCGCCGAGCTGCGCGAGACGCGGCGTCAGCGGCGCGAGGCCGGGCTACCCGAACTCACCCGCCGCGAGCGCTTGCGCGAACGGTTCGGCGGCGCCGGCGACGGCGACGGGCTGCGCAGCCGCCTCGGTGAGCCGCGCTACCTGGTGGCGATCTTCATCGTCCTGGCGGCCCTCGTCGCGGGCGGCGCCTACCTGGCGCTGCGGGGCGACGACGAAGCGGGCGGAAAGGGCAAGCAGGCCTCGGCCAAGCTCAAGCCCACCGAAATCGAAGTGACGGTTCTCAACGGGACCTCGGTCGAAGGCCTGGCCGGCAGCTACGGCGACACGGTCGAGCGCAAGGGCTTCCAGCTCGGAGCCGTCGACAACAGCCGCTCGACCTTCGCCGCCACCGTCGTCATGTTCAGACCGGGCAACGGTCGCTCGGCCCACCGCGTCGCCACCGCCCTGCAGGTCCCCCGCGTGCGGGCGATGACCGGCGAAATCGCCTCGCGCGCTGCCGGCGCCCCGGTCGTCGTGGTGATCGGCGAAGACAATGCGGCCTCGGCGGGCTAGCCTCGGCGCGGTCGTCTTCGCGCTGCTCGTCCTCTTCACCGTCGCCGCCTTTGCCTGGTCGCAGCGCTTAAAGCGCGACCCGCTGGTGCTCGACCGCGTCAGTTTCGTCGCCGTCCCGCGCCTTCATCCCCACGCCCCACCGGTTCGTGCCTTCACTCCCAATGGCGACTGTCGGCACGACCGCATCCGCATCCGCTTCCGCGTCACCCGCTCCGACACCGCCGACGTGCAGGTGGTGAAGCCGGGCGGCAAGCTGATCGTCACCCTCGCTCGCGACGTCTACCTCAAGCGCTACCGCTTCTTCACCTTCTACTGGGACGGGCGCATGCGCGAAGACGGCATCGCCCCGCCGGGCCGCTACAAGCTGCGGGTCAAGCTGCTCGGCCAGGACCGCGTCCTCGTTCCCGGCGGCGTGATGCGCCTGCACGAGGCAAAGCGCGACCTGATCCGCAGGTGCCCCAGATGAGTGCGCCTGGCGCCTTATTCACGTATAGCGTGAACAAGGCGCCACGGCGCGAGGCGCTCGATTGAGCGACGTGCTTGCAGCGGCTGGGGTGCTCGCCGCCGCCGGCTGCGCGGCGGCCTCGATCCTGCTGCCGGCCGGCCGCCTGCGCGCGGTAGCGATGCTCGCCGCCCTCGCCCTCTTCCCGCTCCTGATCCTCGGCGACCAGTGGCATTCCCCCCAGATTGTCGACCTGCGCGACACCCCCGCCAGCCTGCTCGGCCTAGGCGCAGCCGCCCTCGTCGCCTCCGCAGCACTTGCCTACTTCTTCAGGCGCTGGCCGATCCTCCTCCCGCTCGCCATCGTCGCCGCCCTCCCCTTCCGCATCCCCCTCCACGCCGGCGGCGACACCGCCAACCTCCTGGTCCCGCTCTACATAGTGATCGCCGGCGGAGTGCTCTCCAGGTTGGGTGAGGGGCAGGAGGGTGGGGGGGTCGATCCACGCGCTGGGTTTTTCGCCTTGCGCGCCACCTCTCTCGCCAAGTGGTCTGTGCGAAAAACAGGACGCCGCGCTGAGATCGACCCCCCCACCCTCCTGCCCATGGTCCTCGCCGGAGTCGTCCTCCTCTACGCGCTGCAGACGCTGTACTCACCGGACTTCTCGAAGAGCTTGCAGAACGTTTGCTTCTTCTTCGTGCCGTTCTCGCTCGTGTATGGACTGCTACGGGACGTGCGCTGGTCTCGGAAGCTCCTCTCCTACGTGCTGTGGTTGGTTGCTGTCGAGTCCGTGGCGTTCGTAGTCGTGGGGTCGATCGAGTACGTCAGTCGCGAGCTGTTCTGGAACGACCAGGTGATTCGGTCGAACGATTTTCACACCTACTTCCGCGTCAACTCGATCTTCTGGGACCCGAACGTCTACGGGCGCTACCTGGCGCTCGCCATCGTGATCGCGATGGCGGCGCTGCTCTGGGCCAAGGAGCGGCGAGTTGCCGCGCTGCTGACCGGGCTCGTGGCGGTGCTGTGGATCGGCCTGGTCCCGACCTTCTCCCAGTCGAGCTTCGCCGCCCTGCTCGCCGGCCTTGCCGTCCTTGCAGCGCTTCGCTGGAGCTGGCGTTGGACTCTCGGGGCGGTCGCCGCGGGAGCGCTTCTGGCGGTTGTCATCGTCCTCTTCGCAGGTGGCGTCTCGAAGCTCAGCCCCGACCGCCTCAACGTCGACACCGGTGGCCGCGCCAACCTCGTCTCCGGCGGCACCGACCTCTTTGCCCAGCGCCCCCTCTGGGGCTACGGCGCCGGCAGCTTCCCCCGCGCTTACCGCGAACACATCGCCACCAAAAAGGCCCCCGTCTCCGTCTCCCACACCGAGCCGATAACCGTCGCCGCCGAGCAAGGCCTAATCGGCCTTCTCGCTTACGCAGCTCTTCTAATAGCCGCGCTGTGGACGATGTCGTCTGGCCTATTCGCCTCTCGGGTGAGGGACACCCGATCCTCCCCAGCACGCCCAGCCGTCCTCGCCGCGTTCGTCGCGCTTCTCGTCCACACCATGGCCTACGCCGGCTTCTACGAGGACCCGATCACCTGGGTCCTGCTGGCGGCGGGCGCCTCGCTCGCGGCAATCCCGGTCCGTAACGAAACGTAGGCTCAACGCGTGTCGGGCTACCTCCGCCGCCTCGCGACGACCGGTGCCGCCTACACCGCGGCCAGCATCCTCTCGAAGCTGATCGCGGTTGCGCTGCTGCCGCTCTACACGCGCTACCTGACGCCCGCCGACTACGGCGCCGCCGAGGTGATGTTCGCCGCCGTCGTCTCGGCCAGCATCATCGTCCGCCTCGGCACGATCGAGGCCCTGCTCCGCTTCTACTACAAGGACGACGAGGACCCCGGCCGCGTCGTCGCCGGCTCCTTCGCCGCCCTCTTCTGGCTCTCCACCGCGGCGGCGCTGATCGCGCTGCCCTTCGCCGCCCCGATCTCCGAAGCGCTGCTCGACCGCTCCGCGCCCGACCTGGCGCGGATCTCGATCGGCGGCCTCTGGGTGCTGACCATGGTCGAGTACCTGCTCACCCTGTTCCGCCTGGAGGAGCGCGCCCGCGCTTACTTCCTCACCACGCTGATCAATGTGCTCCTGGCGATCGCGCTGACCGTGGTGCTGGTCGTCGGCGAGGGGGAGGGCGCGCGCGGCCTCCTCGTCGGCAGCTACGCCAGCGGCGCCGTTGTCGTCGCGGCGCTGATCGCGATCCACTGGCGCCGCCTCTCGCTGCGGTTCGACCTGCCGCTGGCGCGACGGATGATGCGCTTCGGCCTGCCGACGATGCCGGCCGAGCTCTCGCTCTACCTGCTCAACTTCGTCGACCGGATCGTCATCGTCCGCGCCGCCGGGTTGGCTGAGGCCGGCCTCTACTCACTGGCCGTCAAGTTCGCCCAGGGAGTCAACGTGCTGGCCCGCGGCTTCCAGCTCGCCTGGCCGCCGCTCGCCTACTCGATCCGCGACGACGGCGAGGCCCGCCGCGTCTACGCCGCGGTCGTCACCTGGTTCGCCGCCGGCTCTGCCTTCGTCGTCGCCGGCATGTGGCTCTTCTCGCGCTGGATCGTCCGCGCCCTGGCGGCCCCCGAGTTCTTCGACTCCTACGAAGCGATCGGCCTGATCGCCACCGGCGTCGCCCTCTACGCGCTCTACATGGTGTTGGTCGTGATCCTCGGCCGCACCGGCCGGACCGAGTTCAACTTCCCCGCAACCGGCACCGGCCTGCTCGCCAACGTCGCTCTCAACGTCCTTCTGGTGCCGCCGCTCGGCATCGTCGGCGCCGGCATCGCCCTGGTCGCCTCCTACCTGGTCGTGTTGGTGCTGATGTACGCCTTCACCCAACGGCTCTTCCCAGTGCCCTACGAATGGAGCCGTCTGGCACGGATCGTTCTGGCGACGGCGACGCTGGTGGCAGCGGGGGAACTGTTGCTGCCGAGCGAGGGCTTGGTCGGCCTGGCGGCACGCGCGGTCCTCTGGCTTGCCTACCCGTTGACCCTCCTCGCGAGCGGCTTCTTCACCGCCGAGGAGCGCGGCTGGCTCGCCCGCCTGCGCCACCCGGCGGAGGTGGCCGAAAGCCTGCGCAGGCTCCGCCGCGAGCCGGCGGCGGTCGACGGCCAGATCCCCGAGATCTACGAGGCGGAGCGCATGGACGAGGACTCGAGGCTCTAACCCGCTCGCTCCCTAAGCCCTTCCCCGTGACTCGGAAACAGCGCCTGGCGGGCGTGCGCCCAAAAAACGCGGGCGGGGCGGTTCGGGAGGACGGTCGCGGCGAGCGCGCGCAGGGCGTAGGCCCAGGCGGTCAGGAGCCGGACGACGAGGGCTGCCGGGCGGGCGTGGTGCTTGCGCATATAGAGGTCGCGATTGCGGTGGAATTCGACGATCCGGGGCAGGCCGGCGGCGAGGTCGGTGGAGAGCTGGTCGTGGTGGACCGCCTCGGCGGCGGGGACGAAGAGCGTTTGCCAGCCAGCGTCGGCGAGGCGCTTGCAGAAGTCGCACTCGTCGTAGTAGACGAAGAAGTCGGGGTCGAGGTAGCCGACCTCGGCCGCGGCATCGCGGCGGACCAGCAGGGCGCTCGACTGCGCCCAGCCGACCGACCGGGTCTCGCCGCCCTTGCTCTGCACGGTCAGTAGGCGGTGGAGGAAGAGCGCCCCGGCGAGGGCGCTGCCGACACCCGGGAAACGCCAGGCGCAGGCCACCGGCTTGCCTTCGGAGTCGAGCAGCTGCGCGCCGGCTGCGCCCGCTTGCGGATCGGCCTCGAGCGCGGCGACCAGTGCCGCCGCCGCACCCGGCCGCAGCTCGGAGTCCTCGTTGAGGAGCAGGCAGTAGCGCCCCTTCGCCTCCTGCAACAACAGCGAATCGTTGGCGGCCTTGCCCCGCCGGCGCTCCAGGGGGATCAGGCGGATGCCTCCGCCTCCGCCACCCGCCGGGGCGTCCCTCCGCTCCGCCCAGCGACGCACCGCCTCGGCGGAGCCGTCCTCGGAGGCATTGTCGAGGACGAGGATCTCGCTCTCCAGGCCGGCCGGATGCGTGCGCTCGATCGCCTCCAGGCAGGCGAGCAGGTGCTGGCGGCCGTTGGTGTTCACGACGCAGTAGGAGAGCGTGGGTTCCACCGCCGCCACGATAATCGGCCCCGATGCGCGTACAGCTGGTCGACCCCTCCGCCTTCACGCCGCCTTACGACCGCGCCCTCGCGGCGGCGTTGGCCCGCGAAGGCGCCGAGGTCGAGCTGCTGACCAGCCGCTTCCTCTACGGGCCGGTCCCGCAGCCGGAGGGCTACCGGGTCGAGGAGCGCTTCTACCGCCGCAGCGCCGCCCGCGGCCTCGACGCGCCTTTCCGCCGCGCCTTCAAGCTGGCCGAGCACGTCCCCGACATGCTGCGCTTCCGCCGCGAGGCCGATGCCGACGTCATCCACTTCCAGTGGCTGACTGTGCCGGCGCTCGACGCCGCCTTGCTCCCGCCGGTCCGCCCCAGGGTGATGACGGCCCACTACGTTTTGCCTCCCCGCCCGAGCCGCCGTCAACTCGCCTCCGCCCGCCGCACCTTCGGTCGCATGGACGCCGTCGTCGCCCACTCCGAGCACGGCGCCCGCCGCCTGCGCGAGGCGGTCGGGATCGACCCCGACCGCATCCGCGTCATTCACCACGGCGCCTTCGACTACCTGACCAGGCTGCCGCAGGAGAAGCCGTTGCCGGTTGAGCTGGAGGGGGCGGAGGGGCCGGTGGTCCTCTTCTTCGGCCTGCTCCGCCCCTACAAGGGGATCGACACGCTGCTTGGGGCCTTCCGCCGGGCATCGGCAAGCGGCGCTAGCGCACGTGCCGCCGAGCTGTGGATCGTCGGCAACCCCCGTATGGACACCGCCCCGCTGCGGCGGCTCGCCGAAGAGGCGCCCGGCCGCGTCCGCTTCCTCACCCGCTTCGTCGAGGACGCCGAGATCCCGTCGATCATGCGCCGCGCCGACATCGTCGCTCTTCCTTACCGCGACGCCGAGCACTCCGGCGTCCTCTACGCGGCGCTTGCCTTCGGCAAGCCGCTGGTGCTCAGCTCCGTCGGCGGCTTCCCCGAGGTCGCGGCGAGCGGCGCCGCCCGCCTCGTCCCACCGCAGGACCCGGCGGCGCTGGCCGCCACCCTCAGCGAGCTACTCGGCGACGAGGCGACCCGAGCAGAGCTGGCCGCCGCCGCAGCCCGCGCGGCCGCCGGCTCCTATTCCTGGGACGAGGCAGCCCGCCGAACGCTTGCGCTGTACCGCGAGCTTCTCGACCGGCGCCTCGAGCCGGCCGCACCCACCACCGGCGGAGGCGCACGCCGGTGACCGTCATCGCGCTCCTCTTCTGGGTCAGCGTTGCGCTGATCCTCTACACGCACCTCGGCTACCCACTCGTCCTGCGTGCCCTGGTCGCCCTGCGCCGTCGGCCCACCCTGCGCCCCGGCACCTGGGAGGAGCCGCCGCGAGTGTCGCTGATCGTCGCCGCCTACGACGAGGAGGGCTCGATCGCCGCCAAGGTCGCCAACGCCCTCGCCCTCGACTACCCGCGCGAGCGCCTCGAGGTGATCGTCGCCTCCGATGGCTCCACCGATGCCACGGCCGAGCGCGCCCGCGCCGCCGGCGCCGACCTCGTCCTCGACCTGCCCCGCGGCGGCAAGGTCGCCGCCCAGAACGCCGCCGCCGAGCGTGCCTCGGGGGAGATCCTCGCCTTCTCCGACGCCAACAGCGTCTGGGCGCCCGACGCGCTGCTGCGCCTGGTCGAGCCGTTCGCCGATCCGTCGGCCGCCTACGCCTGCGGCCAGGTCCGCTTCCTCGACGCCGACGGCGACAACCTCGAGGGTGCCTACTGGCGCTACGAGATGGCGGTGCGCGAGATGGAGTCGGCGCTGGCCGGGGTGACGGGCGGCAACGGCGCGATCTACGCCGTGCGCGCCGCCGCCTACGTCCCGCTCGCCCCCGCCGGCAGCCACGACCTCTCCTTTCCCTTCCTGCTGGCCAAGCGGGGCTTGCGCTCGCTCTACGTCCCCTGGGCGCAGGCCGAGGAGAAGATGGTGCCGACGCTGGAGGGCGAGTTCGCCCGCAAACGCCGGATGATGGTCGGCCTCTGGGACATCGTCGCCGGCGAAGGGATGCTCTCGCCGCGCGGCTACCCGCCGCTCTACGCCTTCGAGATCGCCTCGCACCGGCTGCTGCGCTACGCGACCCCGTTCCTCCACCTGCTCGCGCTGGCGGCCAACGTCGCCCTGCTCGGCCAGGGCTGGGTCTACGCGGTGACGCTCGCCGCCCAGCTCGCCGTCCTCGTCGCGGCGCTGCTCGCCCGGCCGCTGCCGCTGGGGCCGTTCCGCATCGCCCGCTATTACGTGATGACCACCGCCTCGATCGCCGCCGGCCTCTGGGACCGCCTGCGCCGCGGCGCCCCCGGAGCCTGGGAGAAGGCCGAGGGCACCAGGTGAGGATGTGACCTCCATGCACCCATCCCTGGGAGTCGGCTGATGCCGCGCGTCTTCGACATCGCCGTCGCGGCTGTCGCCCTCCTGGTCCTTTCACCCTTCCTCTTGGCAGCCGCGATCGCGATCAAGCTCGGCAGCCGCGGGCCGGTGATTTACCGCCAGCGCCGCGTCGGCCTCGACGGCGTCGAGTTCGAGTTGCTGAAGCTGCGGACGATGGTCGAGGGCTCCGACCCGGTCGGCTACGGCACGGTCGTCACCCGCGACGACCCACGGGTCACCCGCGCCGGCCGCTTCCTGCGCCGCACCTCGCTCGACGAGCTGCCCAACCTGGTCAACGTCCTGCGTGGCGAGATGGCGATCGTCGGCCCCCGCCCGACGATCCCGGCCCAGGTGCGGGACTACACCCCGCGCCAGCACCGCCGCCACGAGGTCCGCCCCGGCCTCACCGGCCTTGCCCAGGTGCAGGGCCGCGCCGGCATCCCCTGGGCCGAGCGGATCGAGCTCGACGTCGAGTACGTCGAACGCCGCAGCGCCGCCCTGGACGCCCGCATCCTCGCCCGCACCGCCGCTCTCCTCCTAACCGGCCACGGCCTCGCCCCGGACTGAGTTTGGGCAGCCTTTTACCCCCTATGGGTGGGAAAAAGCTGCCGCGAGATCGGGAGTGCGTAGGGTTTCGGCTGTGACTCAGCGCCCGGAGGTGAGGCTGCGGCCGTTCGAGCCCGGCGACGCTGCGGCGGTGCACCGCTGGTTCAACAATCCCGAGGCGACGCAGACGCTAATGGAGCAGCGCGAGGGCTTCTCAGCCGAGGAGGCCGAGGCCTGGGTGCGGCGGGCGATGGACGACTCGGGCGAGGACCGCAAGTACGCGATCCTGGTCGAGGGCTACGCGGAGCCGGTCGGCTTCACCGCGCTCTACGGCCTCTTCCGCCAGACCGCCCCCGAGCTGGGGGCGCTGATCGGCGACGACGTCCGCGGCAAGGGCGTCGGCCGCCGCGCCGAGGCGCTGACGCTGGCCCGCGCCTTCGACGAATTCGGCGCCCACCGCGTCTACGGCCGCATCCCCGCCCGCAACGAGGTGGCGAGGAAGACCGTCGCCGGCCTCGGTTGGAAGCACGAGGGGACGATGCGGGCCCACCTGCGCCGCCCCGACGGCGTCGACGACTGCGAGGTCTGGGGTGTGCTTCCCGACGAGTTCCGCGCCGCAGCGGCCGACCTGCTCTCCGAAGGCGGGGCGGAGAGAGCGCCCACCCCCGACTCTCCGTGAGCGGAATGCAGCACGAACTCGCGGCCGAGCTGCTCGCGGACCGCGGCGAAGCGGCGCAGGGGGAGGAGTTCTTCCGCTGCCGCGAGTTCCTCGACGCCGAGGACGTCACTCACACGCTGCGGATCGAGAGCGATAGGGGCGAGCTGCTGGCGCCGCTGATCGTGCGCGAGGTTCTCGGCTCCGACCTGCGCGACGCGATCTCCCCCTACGGCTACCCGGGCCTCGCCCTGCGCCCGGGCCGCGACGTTAGGTCGATTGACCCCACCCCAATGGGGACGATCGACCAAACGCTTGTGGACTTCTCATCGATCGGGCTCGTCTCGGTCTTCCTCCGCCACGCCCTCGGTGCGCCGCCGCTGGCGGGCGCGGCCGAGCGCAACGTCGTCCAGATCGCCGACCCCGCCCTGCCGCAGAAGCGGCGCGGCAGCGACCGCAACCGGATCAACAAGAACCGCCGCGCCGGCTACGGGGTCGTCGTCGAGCCCGGCCCGCAGGCAAGCGCCGCGCGCCGCGCCGGCTTCCTCGCCGCCTATGAGCAGACGATGCGCCGCACCGGCGCGGCCGAGCGCTACTTCTTCGCCGACGCCTGGTTCGAGCGCATCCTCGCCTCCCCGGCGACCTGGCTCACGGTCGCCCACGCCCCGGGCGGCGACGTAGCCGCCGCCTCGATCGCGGTGCGCAGCGACGGCTTCCTCCACTACTTCCTGAGCGGCAGCGCCGACGACCACCTGCGCGACTCGCCGATGCGGAACGTCATCGCCGCGCTGGTCGACCTCGCCGCCGACCAGGAGCTGCCCCTAAACCTCGGCGGCGGCATCTCCCCCGGCGACCGCCTCGAGGAGTTCAAGCGCGGCTTCGCCAACCGCGAGCAGCCCTGGCAAGTGTCCGAGATCGTCTGCGACCACGAGGCCTACGAGCGCCTCTCCGCCGGCCGCGACGCGGCCGGTTTCTTCCCCGCCTACCGCGCCGGTTCGCTCTAGCCGGCCGAAGGTTCTAAGGGCGTTGGGCCTTTCAGCCCGAACGCATTCACCGGCTCGCCGCCGTACTTGCCCCAGGTCGCTTGGCCGAAGGCGCGGATCGCGTCGAGCGTCGCCACGCCCTTGTATTCCTCGCAGCCGAGCAGGTTGGTCCAGGTGGTTGCCGCCACCGCGTAGTCCATGTTTTCGTTCGGGAAGAGCAGCGTCCCCCCGTACATCGTGTCGTAGAGGCCCTTCAGTTCGAGCTGGGCTTCTTCGGGCAGTTCGGGGCTGTACTGGATCTCCAGCCGGCCGTGCTCGAGCGAGTGGACGATAAAGATTTCGCCCGGCATTTCGCTGTAGGCGCCGTCGGCCTCCTGCAGGGGCGCTTCGACGTGGTTGCCGGAGGTCGGCGGGTTGGTCTTGTAGTCGGGCGTTTTCGCGCTCGGCGGGATGTGGGTGTGGCCCTCGTCCTTGAGCTTCAGGCGCAGCGTGCAGCCGGCCTTCTGCGCCGCCTGTTTCAGCTTCACCGTCGTCGGCGCCGGCGGCGTCGTGCCTTCGCGTTCGTCGGGCTCGATGCCGTTGGTCGAGCCGCTCGACTGGTTGATGTGCGCCCCGCCGCCACCGCCGTCACCGCCCGAGGAGGCGACCACGGCGACGATCCCGGCGATCACCGCGACGCCGATCAGGCCGGCGATCGCGTAGACGACGACCAGCCGCCGTTTACCCGACTTGGCCTGCGCCGACTCGCGTTCCTCGCGCGCTTGGCGGAGGCGCTCCCTCTCTTCTTCCCTGCGGTTCGCCATCTCAGTTCCCCAGCGGGGCACTCTCCCGGTGCCCGTTGCCGTCCGCGGAACTTACCGCTTTCAGCGGTTGCGGCGGCGCCCAGACCTCGTCGAGGAAGAGCGCCAGCTCCTCGGTCAGGCGTTCGGGGGCGACCCGCCACTCGAGGATCGAGTCGGCCTCGACCAGCCGCGCCCCGCGCAGCTCCTCGACCAGCATCCCCGAGTCGCTGAAGGGGTGCAGCGGATCGCGCGGGTGGCCGACGACCAGCGCCGGGTGGGCGATCTGGCGGCGCTGCTCGCGGCCCGGTGCCGTCTCGCCCAGCAGCAGCCCCTCGAGCACCGAGATCGAGGGACCCGGCCGACGGCGCAGCCAGTCGAGGCCGATGTCGACCAGGAAACCGCTGCGGGGGACGAGCGAGGCGAGGCGTGAGGTCAGCTCGAAGGCCGGCCGCCCGACCCGCAGGCCGAGCAGGATCGGCGAGAAGATCGCCGCCACCGCGGCCAGGGCGTGGTCGAGCACCGGCATCTCGATGAAGAGCCCCTCGGTGCGGTCGGGATGGCGGACCGCCAGCTCCAGCGCCACGTTGGCCCCCAGCGAGGTGCCGCCGACCACCGCCGTCTCCAGTTCGAGGTGGTCGAGCAGGGCGACCACCTGGGCGGCAAAGAGCGGCATCGAGTAGAGCCGCAGGTCCTCGGGCTGGTCGGAGCGGCCGTGGCCCAGCAGGTCGACGCAGATCACCCGGTTGCCGTGCGCGGCCAGCGCCGGCCCCAGCCGCTCGAACATGCGCCGGTTCATCAGCAGCCCGTGGATGAGGACGATCGGCCGCTCGCCCTCGCCGTATTCGTCGAAGCCGAGGCGGTGTCCCTGGTAGATCAGCTCCGCCATCTCGGCAAACCAGTCTAATTAGTTCGCACTGCCGTCCCGGCCGCCCGCCGCGCCCAGCGCCGGCCCGCGGGTGCGCTCCCAAGGCCGCGAGGCCAGCAGCGCCGCCAGCACGGCGCGCGTCGCCGGCGCCCGGTTGAGGGCGTAGAAATGGATGCCCGGGGCGCCGCCGATCAGCAGCTCAGCGCACTGCTGGGCGGCGTAGGCGACCCCCAGCTCGAACTCCGCCGCCTCGTCGCCCGCCGCCGCCTCGAAGGCCGCTTCCAGCCGCGGTGGGATCGTCGCGTCGCAGAGCTCGCAGATCCGCTTCGTCTGGGCGAAGCCGGCGACCGGGATCACCCCGGCGAGGATCGGCACCTCGATCCCCACCTCGCGCGCCGCGGCGACGAAGTCGAAGTAGACGCGGTTGTCGAAGAAGAGCTGGGTGATCAGGAAGGAGGCGCCGGCCTCGACCTTCGAGCGCAGGTAGGCAAGGTCGGTCTCGAGGTCCGGCGCCTCGGGGTGGACCTCGGGGAAGCAGGCGCCGCCGATCGTGAAGTCCCAGCCGGCGGCGACGAAGGCGGCCAGCTCGGCGGCGCTGCCGAGCCCGCCCTCGGGCTGGAGGAAGTCGCTCTGGCCGCGCGGCGGGTCGCCGCGCAGGGCGAAGACGTTCTCGATCCCGGCAGCGGCGATCCGGTCGAGCGTCGCCGATAGCCCCTCGGTCGTCTCGCCGACGCAGCTCAGGTGGGCCATCGTCTCGAAGCCGAGGTCGTCCTTCAGCGCCCGCGTTATCTCAACCGTCCCCTCGCGGGTCGAGCCGCCCGCCCCATAGGTGACCGAGACGAAGTCGGGCTCCAGCTCGCGCAGCGAGCGCGCCGTCGCGAACAGCTGCTCGGTCGCCTCCTCGCTCTTCGGCGGGAAGAACTCGACCGAGAAGACCGGCCGCTTCGAGGCGAGAATCTGGTCGATGCGCATCCGCGCAGCGTAGCTACGAGCGGTTGTCAGTCGCCGATCGGCACGGTCAGCGTCGCCCCCGGCCCGCCCAGCTCGGAGGCGACGCAGGCGCGGATGGCGAGGCGGGGCGCCCCGGTCGGCAGCGGCAGCGCGCAGGCGCCGACCGGCCCGTCGACGCGGAAAGAGTGGACGATGCCGGCCTCGTCCTCCTCGCCGAGGACCGAGGCGACGATCCGGGCCGGCGGCGACTGCCCAGCCGCCGCCGCGGCGAAGCTGTAGGTGAGGATCGCGTGGTTGCCTTCACGCCGCGCCTCGAAGCGCGGCGTAACGGGGGGCGGCTGCCGCCAGCGCGGCGACTGCGCGGCGGCGCCCGCCTCGGCGTGGAACCCGGCGGGGTCCCGCCAGGCGATCTGCTGCGCCGGCCCACGCGGGCTGTCGCCCTCGAAGGCCTCGCGTCGGCGGGTCGACCCCCAGCGCCCTGGCCAGCGCACCCAGCCCAGCGGGCTCTCGCCGACCTCGATCAGGCGTGGCCGCGAGCGCGGGCCGAGGCCGTCGTTGTGGTCGGGGACCGACGGCGCCGGCCGGGTGCCGGGTTGCAGCAACGGCGCGTGGGAGCCGCGCGCCGGGTAGACGACCGGCGCCTCACCGTCGCCGCCGCGCACTCGCTCAATTTCGTGCCAGCCGGCGCGCTCCCCGCGCGCGTAGTGGCGGCAGGCGATCGCGTCCGGCAGGTCGTCCTTGCCGATTCGCACCTGGACCAGCTCCCAATCGCCCTCGTGCCGGCAGATCTCGAGGAAGCCTTTGTCGTCGTAGTAATAGAAGAGCCAGTACTGGAGCCAGAGCCGCCCGCCGCTGCGGATGGCGCGCCCGTAGACGACCTCATCCTTGCGACCGCCGTGGGCGGCGAGCGCGTCGCCCGCGTGCGAGCCGCCCGCCTCGTCGAGGTAGTCGTCTGCGCGAGCCACCCGACCGTCGGCATAGGTCGGCGCGCCGAGGTAGTCGAGGTCGAGCCGCGCCGCGCCCGCCAGCGGCAGCACCGAGGCGAGCAGTTCGCCGTTGCCGCGGTGCAGCGTGTTGCAGCGCGAGCCAACGACCAGCTCGGCAATTGTCGCCACCGGCGCCGGTCGGTAGCTCTCCAGCGAGTCGTGCTGGACGAAGGGCCGGTGGCGACGCAGGAGCTCGGTCGCCTCGCCGGCCGATCTCACCCGACGCGTCCGCTTCAGTCGCCACGGCTGTCGGCTTCGCCGCCATGGCAGTGGTCGCCGCATCGGTCGCAGGTGGTCCCATTCGGGGTGGGGCGGCAGCGGCGGCAAGGGCTCGAGCGACGCGACGGGCAGCTCGCCGCCGCGCAGTGCCGCGTCAGCCAAGCCGTAGCCGTGGTTGGCTAAAACCGCCCGTTCGCCCTCGGCGAGCGGCACCAGGTTGGCCGACATCTCGGCTGCCGCCACCGCGATCGGGTCTCCCTTCGCCGCCGAGCCCCGCGGTCGCCGCAGCTCCCAGCGCAGGCCCGGCTCCCCCTCCCCCTCGCCGCGAACGGCCATCTGTCCCAGCTCCAGGCCGGCGGCACCGAAGACGACCCGCGGCAGCTCCGGCAGCTCCCCTTCGTCCCAGCCGGCCAGTTTCCGGGCGAAGCGCTCCGCCTGCGCGGCCCCACCCCCGTCGGCGACGAGGCGCCGGTGCCGCCGCGGCCGGCGACCGCAGATCTCGTGCAGCGGTTCGGCGACCTGCTCGGGCCATTCCCGGAAGGCGCCGTAGAGTGGCCACGGCACCTGCGTCGCCAGCAGGGCGGCGAGGATGCTGCCGCCGGAGACGGCGCAGATCGTCTCGGTCCCCGCCAGCAGCCCCAGCTCGTTCAGCCTGGTCAGCGCCCCGAGGTGGAAGAGCGCCGCCCGGTATCCGCCACCGGCGATGCAAAGAACCGGGCCCCGGCGCAGGCCGAAGGTGAGCGCCTCGCCGTCCACCACAGAAAAAACTAAACAGATGTCGGTGTTTAGTCAACATCGTTTAGTGCGGTGTTTTCCACCATTTGCTCGCTGGGCGCCCTGTGCGAGGATGGCGGCGAGATGGGGGAGGAGCTCCGCTACGAGCGCACCGGCGCGGCAGCCGTGCTGACGATCGACCGGCCGCAGCGCCGCAACGCGGTCGACGCCGCCACCGCCGAGCTTTTCCGCCAGGGCCTGCGCGAGTTCGAGGCCGACGACGGCGCCCGTGTGCTGGTCCTCACCGGCGCCGGCGGCGAGGCCTTCTGCGCGGGTGCCGACCTGAAGGCGATGAACCTCGATGTCGAGAATCCCGACGGGCCGATGGGGCCGACCCGCCTCACCCCGGCGAAGCCGGCGATCGCGGCGGTCGACGGCTGGTGCCTGGCCGGCGGCGTCGAGCTGGCGCTCTGGTGCGACCTGCGGATCGCCACCCCCGCCTCGACCTTTGGCCTCTTCGAGCGTCGCTGGGGCGTGCCGTTGCTCGACGGCGGCACCCAGCGGCTGCCGCGGACGATCGGCATGGGGCGGGCGCTGGAGCTGATCCTCACCGGCCGTCCGGTCGCGGCCGAGGAGGCGTTGCGGATCGGCCTCGTCAACGAGGTGGTCGCCGCCGGCGCGCACCTGGAGCGGGCGCTGGAGCTGGCCGAGCGCATCGCCGCCTTCCCGCAGGAGACGATGCTCGCCGACCGCCGCGGCGCGCTCGAAGGCTTCGGCCTCCCCCTGGCCGACGGCCTCGCGCTTGAGGCAAAGCTCGGCCGCGAGGTCCTCGACGTCGCCGTCCGCGGCGCCGCCCGTTTCGCCGACGGCGAGGGCCGTCACGGCGAGGGCGTCTAGCCTCTCTGTCAGCTCTCGCGGGTGACGCGGCGCATCTCGTCTTCGGCCGCTTCCGGCCCCAGGTAGGGCATCAGCACGGCGAAGACGAGGTCGGGCAGGATCCGCTTCAGCTCGGGCCCACGCCCGGCGCGCACCTCGTCGAAGATCATCGAGGTGGCGCCACCGACGGCGAAGCGGGCGGTGTCGGCGGGCAGCGCCTCGCCCTGGCCCGAGTAGGTGCGCCCCTGCTCGAGGAAGGGGGTGAAGCGGGCGAGCGCGGCGCGGTAGCGGCTGCGGGCGTCGTCGCCGGCCGCGGTCACCTCGACCATCGCCATGCGGGCGATGTCGGCCTCCTGGGAGAGCAGGTCGACCAACGCCCCCAGGCCGGCGGCGATCTGCTCGGGCCAGGGCTCCTCGGCGGCCGCCTCGAAGGCCGCCGTGACGTGGGCGACGAGCACGTCGAAGACCGCGTCGTAGGCCTCCAGGAAGCAGGCCTCCTTGCTCTCGAACATCTCCTCGAAGGCCGCCAGCGAGACGTCGGCGTACTCGACCACGTCGGCGACGGTGGTAGCCTCGTAGCCTTTCGCCGCCGCCACCCGGACCATCGCCTCCAGCACCCGCTCCCGCTCCGAGCGCACCGCGTAAGCGCGGGGCAGTCCTTGGGGTTGTGGGTTCGGTGCGGATGGCGGAGCCATCGCAACTCAATGTAGGGCAGGAGAGGGTGGCTGTCCAACCCCTGCCGGGAGGCCCGTCCGGGGGCAGGACCCCTAGGCCCGCGCCGCTTGCATCTCGGCGCTCGCGGCATCGGCGCCGAAGTAGGGCAGCACCGCGAAGTACATGAACTCCGGCAGCAGGGCGCGAAAGCCCTCCTCAGCGCCGGTTGAAAGGCGCGAGTGGATGACGGCATGGATGCCGGCGACGATCCCCTCGGGGGCGATCCGCGGCGGCGAGTCACCCTCGCTTGCTTCCAGCCGCGCCAGATCGATGAAATCGGCCGCCTTTTTCATCGCCTCGGCCCGTCTTGCCAGCGCCTCCGGCCCCGCCGCGTGGACCTCGACGAAGAGGGCGCGGCCGACGTCGGGCTCGGCGTCGAGGAAGTCGAGGACGGCGCCGAGCCCCGCTCGCAGCTTCGGCCGCCATGTCTCCTGGCTCGCGGCCGCCGCCGCGGCCAGCGCTTCGAGCCGGGCGACGCCGGCGGCGAAGGCGACCCGGTAGCAGTCGTCCTTGTCGCTGAAGTTGTCGTAGAAGGCCTGCCTGTAGAGGCCCGTTCGTGCGAGAACGGTGCGCACGGAGGTGGAGTCGTAGCCGGACGATCCGACCTCCTCCAGCATCCCGGCTAGGATCTTTTCGCGCTTCGGTGAGTCCACTAGCTCGAGCATGGGCGCCTGCGGAAAGGAATCGACTTCCCGGATCGAGCCGGTCCCCTCAGCCCCTGCCAGGACCTTGGTTGCGGCCTGTTTCCCCACTGCAGCCCCTTCCTTAAGATCAAGGGAACAGGTTGTCTGGACCTTGGTACTGTAGCGGTATCTGGTCGGTCCGTCCAGCTTGAACTTCGGTCTCCGGCGAGTAGCCTCCGGTCCGTGGCTGACCGAGTTCCCCAGGCGTTGAAGATGCCGCCGGGCAGGCACCCTCTTCCTCGCGAGTTCATCGTTCAGCACCAGCGCGCCCGGATCATCGCCGCCCTCGCCGAGGAGACCGTCGAGAAGGGCTACCGCTCGGTCACCGTCGCCGACATCGTGCGCCGCGCGGGCATCGCTCGCAACACTTTCTACGAGAACTTCTCCTCCAAGGAGGACTGCTTCCTCGCCGCCTCGGAGTTCGCCGTCAAGGAGGCGCTGCGGCGCGTCGTCGACGCCGCCGGCAAGGTCGAGGCCTGGCCCGGCCGGGTCAACGCCGGCCTCGCCGCGTTCCTCAACTACGTCGCCACCGAGCCGGCGCTGGCCCGCACCTGCATCGTCGAGGCGCTCTCCGCCGGCCCGGCGGCGGTCGAGCGATACGAACGGTCGATCCAGGCCTTCGTGCCGCTCTTCCGGATGGGGCGCAAGGTCTCCCCGAAGGGCGAGGAGTTGCCGGAGACGCTGGAGGAGACGATCGTCGGCGGGATCTTTTGGATCATCTACCAGCGGATCGTGATGGGACAGGTGGAGGAGATCGAGGAGCTGCTGCCGGAGCTGGTCGAGTTCTCGCTCACACCGTACGTCGGCGCCGAGGCTGCCAAGCGGGTCGCCGCCGAAACGCCGGCCGCGCCGGCGAGCTGAGCCGGGGAGGGACCGTGGGGCGCCCGAGCCAGGGAGCGAAGGCGGGGATCGGGGGCCCCATGCGCTAGTGCTCGAGACGCAAACCCGCGACCGCGCCGGCAGCTCCGAGCGCGAGCAGCTCGTCCAGGCGGTGGTCGAGATCGCCTCTGAGCAGGGCTATGGCGAAACGACGATCGAGGCGATCGTCGAGCGCGCCGGGGTCGACCGCCCCGCCTTCGACCGCCACTTCCGCGGCAAATACGACTGCTTTCTCTCCGCCTGGCAGGACCTCAGCGAGGACTGCATGGAGACGATGGTGCGGGCCTACGAAAGCGCCGAGTGCTGGCCCGACCGCTTGCGCGCGGTCGCCGAGCAGATCGTCAGTGGCCTGCGCGACGATCCCAGCCGCGCCTCCTTCGGAGTCGAGGTGCTCGCCGCCGGCGATGCCGCCCGCGCCCGCCGCGACATGACCATGCGGGTCGTCGCCGGATTGATCGACGCCGGCCGGCTGGAGATGGACGACCCCGAGGCGGTGCCGCACACGACCGCCGAGGCGCTCGCCGGGTCTGCCTACGGCCAGATCTACTCGCGGGTGGTGCGTGGCGCGGTCGAGGAGTTGCCGGCGCTGGTGCCGCAGCTGATGTCAGCAGCGGTGATGCCCTACCTCGGGGTCGAGGCCGCGATGGCGGAGCTGAGCCGCGATTCCGGCGGGCATGGACGGGATTTCGAGGGGCAGGATCGCGATTCCGGGGCGACGGAGCGATATGGTCGCGGCGTGGCGAGGAAGAAAGGGGCCGAGAAACCTGCGAAACCGGCCGCCGCGGCGGAGGAGTATCCGCCCGAGCTGGCGCGCCTGCCCCCCGGCAGGCACGGCCTGCCGCGCGAGTTCGTCACCCACAACCAGCGCGAGCGGCTGATCGCCGGAATCGCCGAGGCGATCTCCGAGCACGGCTACTCCGGCACGACGATCGCCCACATTACCCGCGCCGCCGCCGTCTCCCGCCGCACCTTCTACGAGCACTTCGAAAGCAAGGACGAGTGCTTCGTCGCCGCCTACGACGCGGTGATGGGCGAACTGCGCGAGCGCGTCTCGGAGGCCTTCGAGGAGAGCGAGGACTGGCCGCAGTCGATCAAGGCCGGCATCGACGCGATGCTCGAGTTCCTCGCCGCCAACCCCAGCCTGGCACGCCTCTGCATGGTCGAGGCGCTGGTCGCCGGCCCGGCCGTCGTCGAGCGCTACGACGCCGCCATCCAGAGCTTCGTTCCCTACTTCCAGAAGGGCCGCGAGGGGCGCTCCCCGGAGGTTCTCTCGCGCCTCTCGGCGACCACCGAGGAAGCCCTCGTCGGCGGCATGGTCTCGCTGATTTCACGGCGGGTCATCGCCGGCAAGGCCGAACAGCTGGAGGAGCTGCTCCCCGACCTGGTCGAGTTCACCCTGACGCCCTACCTGGGCAGCGAAGAAGCCTCGAAGATCGCCAAGAGCTGAGGTGTCGGAGGGGCAGGGGGGAGACTTCGTCTTCCTCAGGCCTTGAGGAGGGGTGGAGGTAGCGCAACTACAAAGTGACCATGGTACCGTGACCATGGTCATGTCCCACTCTCAGAGAGAAATCAGCGCCAGCCAGTTCAAGGCGCGCTGCCTGCGGTTGCTGGACGAGGTCGCGGAGACCGGCGAGACCCTGGTCGTCACCAAGCACGGGCGCCCGGTCGCGCGCGTCGTCCCCCCCCTCGGCCTCGACGACCTGCGCGGCAGCGTGAAGATCAACATGTCCGACGAGGAGTTGATCTATTTCTCGATGGGACCCTGGGACATGGAGCAGGATTGATCCTGCTCGACACCCATGTCCTGGTGTGGCTGGTCGGCGAGCCGGAGCGACTCAGCGCTGCGGCGGCCAAGGCAATCGACGCGGAATCGGAACCCGCGATCGCGCTGGTGTCGGTGCAGGAGATCGCCTATCTCGCCGTGCGCGGACGCCTGGAGATGGATCGACCGGCCGATAGGTGGATGCGCGACGTGCTGACCGCCCGCGGCATGAACGCCATCGCCCCCACGGTCTCGACGTCGTTGCGTGCCGGCTCGCTGGACCCCAAGCAGTTCCACGGCGATCCGATCGACCGCCTGATCTATGCCACCGCGGTCGAGCACGACGCCCGGCTCGTCACCGCCGACGACCGCCTCCGCCGGTTCGACCCGGATCGAACGGTCTGGTAGTCGCAGCCTTTCTGGGCCCGCGGTCGCCGACCTGCAACGTCGCCGACACCAAACGTCGCCGACCTCCAGTGTCGGTAAGCCTCTTCATACGGCGGGGCCGCCCGCCGCTCGCCGAACTCGACGCGCTGGCCCGCGCTGCGGCACCCTTGCTCGCGGGTGGAATGCGCGACCTCTCGGCCCGCCCCTTCCTCGACTGGGGGGACGCCTTCGAGGTGCTGGCGCAGGCCGCGGCCAAGCGCCCGCTGCTCCTCGTCCTCGACGAGTTCCCGGCCCTGACAGAGGCCACTCCGGAGCTGCCGAGCCTGCTGCGTGCCACCTGGGACAGGCTGCGCTCGCGCACCAGGCTCAAGGTCCTGCTCTGCGGCTCGGCGGTCAGGTCGATGGAGGCGATGCAGGAGGAGCGAGCGCCGCTCTACGGTCGGCTCGACCTGGCGCTGCTGCTGCATCCCTTCCGACCGCATGAGGCGGCGCAGATGCTGCCCGCGCTGCGGCCCGCGCAGCGTGCGCTGGTCTGGGGGCTCGTCGGCGGCATGCCCCTCTACCTGCGCTGGTGGGACCAGCGGGCGAGCGTCCGCTCCAACCTCGCCCGGCTGGCCTGCACGCCGGGCGGCCAGTTGCTTACCGAGGGCCAGCTCGTGCTTGCCACCGAGGCGGAGGGCGGGGACCTGGCGCGGCAGGTCCTCTACGCGATCGCCGCCGGGCGCACGCGCTTCAACGAGATCGAGCAGGCGGTGCGCGCCGATCCCGGGCGCACGCTCGACCGCCTCACCGCCCTGCGCCTGGTCGAGCGTGTCGTCCCCGTGACCGAGGACCCGCGCCGCACCCGGCGGCGTATCTACCGGATCGCCGACAACTTCCTCGCCTTCTGGCTCGGGTTGCTGGACCGCTACCGACCCGAGATAGAGCGTGGCCTCGGGGAGAGCATCCTGCCGGTGCTGCTCGAGTCGCTGGACGATCACATGGGCGGCCCCTGGGAGGAGGCGTTCCGCGCCCACCTGCGCCGACTTGCCGCCGCGGGCGAGCTCGGCAAGGACGTCGTCGGAGTCGGCCCCTTCTGGACGAGCGCCGAGGACCCCGCCGAGATCGACGCCGTCGCCCTTGCCGGACGGTCTCGCAAGGCCGTCCTCCTAGGCGAGGCGAAGTGGGCCAAACGCGTCAACGCCGCGCCATTGCGCGCGGAACTCGAACGGAAGGCCGCAGCGCTGCCCCAATTGGCCGCCGAACCCCGCTACGCGATCTGCGCCCGCGACCGCGTAGACGCCGCCGCCGACGCCCTGGCGATCACCGCCCCCGACATCTTCTGAATTTGTTTGTCAGGGGGGAGACTTTTGCTCTCTGGAAGCTTGGAGGAGTATGCAAATAGAGGGTGCTATCACTGCTAACATTCCTCGAGTGGCACAGCTTCTCGTTCGGGACATAGAGGCCGAGGTCGTGCGAGCGCTCAAGCTCCGTGCAGCCGCACTTGGCCGTTCGGCCGAGGAGGAGCATCGCGAAATCTTGCGCTCTGCGTTGAAGAAGCCGGGCCCGAAGAGCTCGCTCAAGGAGCTGCTGCTCGAAATGCCCGAAGGCGGCGAGGATTCCGATTTCGAGCGCCCTCGCCATTACAGCCGCCCAATCGAGTTTTGAGCTTCTTACTGGATACGAACGTCGTCTCCGAGACGCGAAAGGGTGCCAAAGCAGACCCCGGCGTCGTCGCATGGCTCGACGATCGAGCGGAGGATGAGATTTTCCTCAGCGTGCTCACGCTCGGAGAGATACGCCGCGGCATAGAGAGCGCACGGCGTCGCGATCGGAAGTTTGCCGCGGCGCTCGAAACCTGGCTGGGCCGAATTGCCGATCAGCATCAGGACCGGATTCTCGCGGTGGATCGCTCGGTCGCCGAAGAGTGGGGGCGTATGTCCGTTCCGGACCCATTACCCGACATCGACGGCTTTCTAGCTGCGACGGCGAAGGTGCACGGGCTGACGCTCGCCACCAGAAACGTCGCCGACATCGAACGAACCGGCGTCGACTACGTCAATCCATTCGATCCGTCGAACGACTGAATGCCGTAAGCCTGTCAGCGGGCCTGCTCTTCGCCGAAGAGCTGCAGGAGGGCGAGGCGGGTGAGGCCGTCTAGGAGGCGCTCGGCGCCGGCGGCGCGGCCGGCGGCGATCTCGATGCAGAGCGATTCCTCGATTGCGCCGACGACGAAGCCGGCCGCCATCGGCGAGGCGGTCGGTCGGGCGCCGGGCAGCTCGCGGGCGGCGTCGAGTACCGCGGTGAGGCGCTCGACGACTTCCTGGTGCTTGGCCCAGGCCTCGCCGCGGGCCGCCTTCACCTCGATCAGCAGTGAGCGGGCGATCGCCGGGCTCTCGGACACGAAGCTCAGTAGCGCCGCGAGCGAGGCCTCGAAGCCTTCCCTCCAGCCCGCCGCCGCTTCGCACTTCTCCAGCAGCTCCTCGGAGAGCCGCTCGGCGGCCTCGGCGTAGGCGGCGGCGAAGCAGCGCTCCTTGCCGCCGAAGTGGCGTTGGAAGCGGTCCTCGGTGATCTCCGCGCGGGCGGCGATCTCCCGCACCGTCGCCTTCGCGTAGCCCAGCTCGCCGACCGTCAGCAGGACCGCCCGGTGGACGTCGCGCTCGCCGGAGCGCTCGGGTATCGCCTCCTCCCAGGAGCGGACGGCGCGCAGGGGGCCCGGAGCTTCCATTCAGGACACCTTAGCTTATGTTTGGGAACTTTCTCCACCCCATGTACCTGTTTCGTACCAATGGGAACTGGCGCTATCCTGGGGCTGTGCGAGCGCTACCCGGAAAGGCTTCCAGACAGCCTCCCGGCCGCGAGCCGGTCGGCCGCGACGCCGCCGCCGAGGACCAGCGGCGCCGGATCCTCGAGGCGACCGCCGCGCAGGTTGCCGAGCAGGGATACCAGGAGACGACGATCGAGACGATCGTGCGCCGCGCCAAGGTCGGCTACAAGACCTTCTACAAGCACTACCCCGACAAGGAAGCCGCCTTCCTTGCCTTGATCGACGCCGGCTTCGAGCGCGGCGCGCAGAAGGTCGAGGGTGCCTACCGCAGCGAAGAAGGCCCCTGGCCCGACCGCATCGGGGCGGCGCTCGGCGCCCTCTTCGAGGCGGTCGCCGCCAACCCCGACGTCGCCCGCGTCTGCCTGGTCGACGCCAACGCCGCCGGCCCGGAGGCGGCCACGCGCCACGAGCGGGCGCTGAAGCGGCTGGCGCCGCTGATCGCCCCCGGTCGCGAGCTGAACCCGCGCGGCGACACCCTGCCGGCGAGCCTCGAGGAGACCCTCGCCGGGGGGATCGCCTGGGTGCTCGGCCAGCGGCTGATGGCGGGCGAAGCCGGCGAGCTGCGTGGCCTGCTGCCCGAGACCGTCGAGTTCGTCCTGCGCCCCTTCGTCGGCGAGGACGAAGCCGCGCGGGAGGCCGGCGAGGTCGCCGAGGCGATCTCCGCCTAAGCGGTCGCGCCCACAACGATGGCCGCCGAAGAGCTCGGCCCGCTGCCCGCCGGCCGCCACGGCTACAGCCGCGAGCAGGTCGCCCACCACCAGCGCGAGCGGCTGATCGCCGGCCTCGCGAGTGCCGTCGCGGCGAAGGGCTACGCGGCGGTCACCCTGGCCGACGTCACCCGCGAGGCGAAGGTCTCCCGCCGCGTCTTCTACGAGAACTTCGAGGGCAAGGAAGAGTGTTTCCTCGCCGCCTTCGAGGTCGTCGTCGAGCACCTGCGCGAGCTGGTCGCCGAGGCGGTCGCGCCGCTCGCCGGCTGGCCGCCGCGAGCGATCGCCGCGACCGGGGCGGTCCTCGAGTTCCTCGCCTCCGAGCCGGACCTGGCGCGGCTCTGCCTGGTCGAGTCACAGGGCGCCGGGCCGGCGGTGAGCGCCCGCTTCAACACGGCGCTTGGCGAGATCGCCGCGCCGCTGCGGCTGGGCCGTGAGCAGCGCCCCGCCGGCGAGCGCCCGCTTCCAGACTCGACCGAGGACAGCGTCATCGGCTCGCTGGTCTCGCTCGTCCAGCGCAAGGTCGCCGCCGGCGAGGCCGATCGGCTCGGCGATCTGCTCCCCGATTGCGCCGAGTTCGTCCTGGCGCCCTACCTGGGCGCCGCCGAGGCCTCCCGCCTCAGCCGCGAACTCGCGTAGCATTACTACCGATGGCAGGCTCGCCGGACAAGCCACTCCTTGCCCCGGGCAACGAGACCCAGTGGGCCGAGCTCAACCGCGAAAAGCGCGAATACCACCAGCGCACCGTCCGGGCCCTGACGCCCTCCGAGCGCATCGCGCAAGGCCAGAAGCTTTCCCAGCAGGCCGTTGCCTTATTGGCCTCCGTCATCCGGGGGGGACATGTCCCAGGACGAGCCTTCTGGTCCTGACCTCGACGGCGTCGTTGCCGACGCCAACGCCGCCGGGCTCTCCTACGTCGTCATCGGCGGCTTCAGCGTCATCGCCAACGGCTTCCTGCGAGCGACCAAGGATTCGGACCTTCTCGTTCCCGACGGCACCAAGGCCGACGAGGCGATTCTTCGCTTTCTGAGACTGGTCGATGCCACCCGTTTGAGCGACGGCAAGGTTTTGACCACCGAGGATGTCTCCGACGCCCACCACCTGCGCGTCAAAAGTCGACATGGCATCGTCGATATTCTGCGCGGCGGCGTACCGCCGCTGGACTTCGAGACCGTCGCCGCGGACGCAATCGACGCTGAAGTCGGGGGACAGCCCGCCCGCTTCGCCGGCCTGCGCAGTATCGTCGGCTTTAAGCGCCTCGCCGGCCGTCCTCAGGACCACCGCGACTTAGAAGAGCTGGAGGCGTTTCACGGCGAGCTTCCAGAAGACCCGATCCCGGGCCTCAAGTAGGCGCCGAGTTAGTTACCGGGCCCCGAGGGAGCAAAACGGCCCACCGCGGCGCCTTTGATGGCGCCCAGCCGGTTTAGCAATACCGCGAGCGTTTCTAGAAACGCTCTCCTTTCTCTAGGAACGCCATCTTGACAAACCCGTGTGTAGGTGGTTTCCTGCCTCTGTTGCGAGACGCCAAGCACTCTTCAGGAACTTTGGCCACTCGCACGGTTTACAGGGAACAACAGAGTCGCCTAGGGACGCACGGGAAAGCGGCCCGGCAGGGGCTCAAGGGACAAGGAGAGAGCACGTGACGCACCACCTGAAGTCACCCAACGCGGGGTCGCCCCTGCGCCAGTCGACCGGGAGGCACGCGCTTATCGCCTTCGCCGCGGTTGCGGCGTTGCTGATGGCGCTCGCCGCCAGCGCCCAGGCCTCCTACACCACCGGCACGCCGCGCTCCACCGCCGGTGCGCCGCTGACCAGCGGGGTGGCGGTCAACCAGACCAGCCGCGACCTCTACGTCGGGATCCTCGGGAACACCTTCCTGAGCGAAAAAGGCGCCGTGCGGCGCTTCAACTCGGCGGGCACCGAAATCGCCTGCAGCCCCAACACCCCGACTCCTTCCTTTCCCGGCAGCGTCGCGGTCAACCCCGTGAACGGCAACCTCTACGTGCTCGACAACGCCGCGAACAAAGTCAACGCGCGGATGCGGGTCTACGACAGCCAGGGTTGCGGTAGCAAAGTGAACGAATTCGTCAGTGTCGGGGTCGAAACCAGCACCAGCAAAGCTGTTCCCGAGCTGACCACCGACTCCGCGGGCAACGTCTACATGCCCAACGCCCAGATCGGCAAAGTCGTCAAATTCAACGAAACCGGCACCGAAACCGTGCTGGTCGAAGGGCTGACCAACCCGACCGCCGTCGCGCTCGACGCGGCCGGTCACCTCTTCGTCGCCAGCGGCGTCGCCAGTTGCAGCAACAACACCGCTGGCAGGCTGCGCGAGTTCAACCTCAGCGGCACGCTGCCGAAGACCCAGGCGGAAGGGACCGAACCGATTCCCGGCCTGGAAAACGTCACCACGCTGGCGATCAATCGCGGCACCGGCAATCTCTTCGTCGGCCGCGGCTGCGGCACCCAGGGTGGCGGCTTCCGGGTGGAGAAGTACAGCTCGGGCTTCTCCAAAGTCGACGAATTCGGCTCCGGCGTCTTCGCCGCCAGCGCCTCGACCGTCGTCTACAACCAGCTGGCGGTCGACGAAACCTCGGGCGATGTCTACGCTGCCGACAATGGCAACAAACAAGTCCAGCTCTTCGAACCCGAAGCCGTAGTCAACTACGCCCTCTCGGTCTCAAAGACCGGCAGCGGCACCGGAACCGTCACCAGCAGCCCCGCAGGCATCAACTGCGGCTCCGAATGCTCGGCCGAATACGAATCGGGCACCGAAGTCACGCTGAGCGCCTCAGAAGACCCAGGCTCGCTCTTCACTGGCTGGTCGGGAGCCTGCTCGGGCTCAGGGGAATGCAAAGTGACGATGTCTGAAGCGAAGTCGGTTAGCGCCAACTTCGCCCCGGCATTTGCCCTGACGCTGACCAAGGAAGGCGGCGAAGGCACGGTCGTCTCAAACCCCGCAGGGATCAACTGCGGCGGGGCCTGCTCCGCTTCCTTTGAAAGCGGCAAAGTCCTCGTCCTGACCGCAAGCC